>Ga0081538_10000034_pt1 | contig 120557 bp, 124 predicted proteins | sample TabmetS5T2R1_FD_71022 | JGI IMG/M metagenome (GOLD analysis project Ga0081538, IMG submission 71022) | Tabebuia heterophylla rhizosphere microbial communities from the University of Puerto Rico - S5T2R1 | ecosystem: Host-associated > Plants > Roots > Rhizosphere ... | reverse complement strand
GGCTCGGGCGTGCGATTCGGGCGGCGTCCGGACTCGCGGGATCGTCGAGCAGCCCGGGCACTAAGGCGGCCCCCGCGACCGCACCGACCACGGCGACGATCGCCAGGTGCTCCAGCGGGTCGAGGCCGGCGCCGGCAGCCAAAGCGGCGATAAGCGCGCCGGCGAGAGCGCCGAACGAGAACGCGGCATGCAGCGAGTTGAAGAGTCGGCGGCCGGCGGCCCGCTCGACAGCGAAGCCTTGAGCGTTCATCGCGATGTCGAGGGCGCCGTTCGCAGCTCCCACCACCACCACGGCCGCGAAGAGCGTCGCCGCATTGGTGGCGAGGGCCGGCAGGACGACCGGCACCACCAGCAGGGGCGCCATGCGGACGATCGCCCGGGAGCCGCGCCGTACGGCCAATGCCCCTACCACGGGTTGGGCGGCGAGCAGTCCGAGCGGCGCACCGAGCAGCGCCAGGCCAAGCGCCCCGGGACCGAGGCCGAGGTCGTCCTGAATTGCGGGCACGCGGGCGTACCAGCTGCTGAACACGACCCCGTTGAGGAAGAAGATCCCTGCGACCGTCAGGTGCTGCCGGAGGAGCGCCACGCTCCCATCATCCTGAGGCGACCGACGCGTTCCTGGCGCTATGCGCCAATTAACGCGTCAGACGCTGCTGATCGCGGGGTCCGTGTCCGCCCCGCGCGCGGCCACCGGGAGCTCATCCGTCCGCGCTGCGCCGTCCTCCTTCGGCGGCACGAACGTCATCGCCCGCTCGGCCATCGCGGTGATGGTCAGCGACGGGTTGACGCCTGGGTTCGCCGGCATCGCCGAGCCGTCGGTGATGAGCATGTTCTCGTAGCCGAAGACGCGGTGTTGGACGTCGACGACGCCCTCTTCGGCGGTCGCGCCGATCACCGCGCCGCCGAGGATGTGGGCGGTGGTCGGAATGTTGAGCGCGGATTCGGTGAGCCCACTCTGTGCGGTTCCGCCCGTCCGCTCCGCAAACCAGTGCGCAGCGTGCTCGGCCGCGGCGATATAGGTGGGACAAGGGCGCTCCTGATCTTGCTCGGTCTGAAGCCGGACGCCGCGCCCAAGCAGTCGCCGCTTGGGCACCAGCCGCATGGCCGTGTCAATGGTCTGCATCACCAGCAGGATCACCGTCCGGCGCGACCAGCCGAACGGCCACCAGAACAGCTTCGCGGTCTTCACCGGGTGACGGAACATGGCGCCGAGCCACTTCAGCGGGCGCGTGAGCCGCGTGCCGTCGCCGGTCATCGTCGTGAAGAGGCGGCTCATCGCATCCCCGTTGCGCCCGTACGAGACGACCTCGATGTGGGTGTCGGGGTCGGGATAGATGCTGGAGCTGATCGCGACCGCCTTGGAGAAGTCCCGGCTGTCGCCGGGCGCCGTCACGGCCTGAATCGACTCGGTGTTGGTCCGCACGACATGGCCGAGCCGATCCGAGATCCGGGGCAGGGTTCCCTTGTGCTTGCAGTTCGCGAGCAGCGCGTTCGTCCCCAGAGGCCCCGCGGCGACGACCACACCAGCCGCCCTCAGCGTGCGTCGCTGCTTGCGCAGCCACGCACCCGGACGCTCGGTGACCACCTCATATCCCTCTGAGCCGTCCCCCTCGCCGACCGGCCGGATCGACGTCACCTGCCGCTCGGGCATCACCTCGGCGCCGAGCTGCTCGGCGAACCACAGGTAGTTCTTGACCAGCGTGTTCTTGGCCCCGTGGCGGCAGCCGATCATGCAGGCAGCGCAGCGCACGCATCCCGTCCGTTTCGGGCCGGCGCCGTCGAAGTAGGGGTCCTCGACCTCCTCGCCCTGGGGCCCGAAGAAGATCCCGACCCGCGTGTGGCTGAACGTGTCGCCGACCCCGATCTCCTCGCCGTATTCCTTCAGCAGTTCGTCGGCCGGGGTCATCCCCTCGTAGTCCGCTACCCCGAGCATCCGCTCGGCGGTGTCGTAGTGCGGCCCGAGCTCGCGATCCCACTCGGCGAGCCCGTCCCACTGGGGATCGCCGAAGAACGCCGGCCGGGCGCGGTAGAGCGTGTTCGCGTAGCCGAGGCTTCCGCCCCCGACGCCGTTCCCGGAGACGATGAAGATGTCCCTGAAGACCGTCATGCGGAAGATGCCTCGCAGCCCCAAGCGCGGCATCCAGAAGTAGCGGCGCATGTCCCACGCCGACTCGGCGAAGTCGTGGTCCTCGAAGCGCTGCCCGCACTCGAGCACGCCGACGCGGTAGCCCTTCTCGGCCAGTCGCAGCGCCGAGACGCTGCCCCCGAACCCAGAGCCGATCACGAGCCAGTCGAAGTCACGCTTCGAATCGGCCATCTTCGTCGCAGCTTAGTCGGGGCTCCGGGGCGCGCGGCCGATTCCCAGCCGGCGGGCATACCTGCACAGATGTACCGGAATCGAATAGGCTGCCGGTCCTGTTGTCGGGCAGGCGTCACGGGTGATGCGAGGAGACTCACGGATGAGCACAACTGGTTCGAAGGGGACACCGAGGCGTCGCCGAGTGGCGATCGCCGCCACTACGGCAGCGGCGGGCCTGCTGCTGCCAGCGGTTGCGCTTGCGCATCTCGAGCGCCCCTCATACTGGCCCGACCCGGCTCCGGACACGTCCGTGAGCCCGCCGGCAGGGGGCGAGGTTCCCGACGCTCGCTCGCTCGCCTCGGCGTTGCAGACCGCGCCTCCTGGCGACACCCACGTGGTCTGCCAAGGCAAGCAGGGCAAGGATTCGCTCAAGCGGCTCAAGTCTTCGGTCAAGCAGGCGCGCAAGCAGGGCTTCCGGCTGCGGCCCAGCCAGCCGATCACCAAGCTCAGCAACCACCAGGCGAACGATCTCCTGAAGCTCAACCGCGAGCTGGCGAAGATGTGCGAGTTCGACTCCGTCCAGGACGCCGTCAACGCCTCGGGCAACAACGACCGCGTGGTGATCATGCCGGGCGTCTACACCGAGCCGGAGTCGCGCGCAAAGCCCACCAACGATCCGGCCTGCGCGCATCTCACGCAGCAGGACTCGAGCGGAGCCGAGACCCCGAGCTACGAGTACCAGGTCACCTGTCCGAACGACCAGAACCTGATCTACGTCCAGGGACGGGAGGTAGTCGGAGACCCGCTGCCGAGCCCCGACCCGGATCGTCATGGGATCCCCGAGCAAGAGCTGGGGCCGTGCGTGAAGTGCAACCTCCAGATCGAGGGCTCCGGAGTCAAGCCGGAAGACGTGATCCTCGACGGCGGGATCGGCTACGAGGGCACGGGCCCGACCGCGAAGCCGAGCGATTACGCGAAGCACGTGATCCTGCGGGTCGACCGGGCGGACGGCTTCGTCGGTCGCAACTTCCTCACCCGCGGCGCGCTCGAGTTCGGCTTCTATGCCGAGGAGGTCGACGGGATCCTCCTCGACAGAGTGAAGTTCTTCTGGGGCGCCGACTACGGCCACCTGACGTTCACCACCGATCACAACGAAGTCAGGAACTGCGAAGGGTTCGGGAGCGGGGATTCGGTGGTCTATCCTGGCGGCTCGCCCGAGACCGGCGCCCAGGCCGTGGCTGATACGGCCTTCTATCCCGACGCGCCGCGGATCAACACCGTGATCAGGAAGTGCGACCTGCACGGCTCGGCCCTCGGCTACTCGGGCTCGATGGGCAACGCGGTCAGGATCACCGACAACCACATCTACGGGAACACGACCGGCATCTCCAGCGACACGCTGTCGGCTGGTGGGCACCCCGGCTTCCCCGCTGACGGCTCCGAGATCGATCACAACTACATCTACTCGAACAACCTCAGCCTCTACGTGGACAACCCGCCGGTCGAGCCGGTGGTCGGGGTGCCGATCGGCGTTGGCGTGATCTACCCGGGCATGAACGATGCCCGGGTCCACGACAACTGGATCTTCGACAACTGGCGCAACGGGACGATGCTGTTCGCAGTTCCCGACGCTTTCGTTAATGGCGCGCCGGAGGGCAGCATCAGTCCGGGCATCTCCTGTCCGATCGACACCGTGCCCGGCGTTTCCACATCGTGCAACAACCGGTACTTCTCCAACCGGATGGGCCAGGTTCCGCCGGGCTTCGAGTTCCCAGCGGCGCTTGACAGGTTCGGCACCCCGCACGGCACCGGGTCGGGCCCGCTTCCCAACGGCATCGACTTCTGGTGGGCGGGCTGGCCCGGCAACACGGACAACTGCTGGTTCGACAACATTGGGCCCGACGGCACCGAGGACAGCATCACCAGCGATCCGCCGCGCGACCCACTCGAGGCGGCGCCGAACGACCCGTTGTACGAGAGCTGCGACAACACCGTCAGCGTGCTCGACGGGACCAAGATCACGATCCTGATCGACTGCGGCGAGGGCCCCGACGACGAGACGGGAGCGCTCGACTGCGACTGGTGGCGGACGCCTCCCCAGCCTGGCAGCGGGGCCGCGATGCGCGAGCGGCACCAGCTCCGGCGGGCGGGCGAGCGCTTCGCCGCCAGCGAGGAGGCCGAGAGGCTCCGGGAGCGGGCCGCGGAGCTGACCGGCACGGACGATTAGTCGCCGGTTCGGGTACATCGTGGTCGCGGTGGCGTTGGCCGCGAGCGCAGCGGCGTGCGGAGAACAGTCAGGTGACCAGGAGGAGGCTCAGGGCGTCGGGCCGGTGAAGGCGGGCTCGGTCGCCGCGGGCGCTCAGTGCCGCCACTGGAACCGGGGCACGGAGGAGGAGAAGCGGGTGACGATCGAGGACATCCGCAGCCAGATCAACCTCGAGAGCGGGACGGTGGAGACCGCGGGCCTGACCGACGATCAGGCCTACGAGCTCTTCGAGCACGCCTGCGCCGAGGACTTCGCGGCCGGCCTGAAGCTCTACAAGCTCTACGTGCAGCGGGCCGCTTTCCAGCCGCTCGCCCCCTAGCTCACCGGCGCTGCCGCACAGCCTGGGCGCCGCACTTAATCGCAACTCAACGAAGGCACCCGGAAAACCGCTTGCCAATGCGGTGTGCACGCACGGTTCCCCTTTGCGGCTTTCGTGCCTGACTGGTAGGTTCGCGCGCACGCGACAAGCAGTCGCGTTGGTTAGGGAACGCGAAGGGTTAGGAGATCTTGAGAGGATCGGGTGCGATCGGCCGGATCGCTGCCGTCGTGGCGCTCGTTGTCGCCGTGATCGCGGTCGTGATGCTGATCGGCCGCAACGGCGAGGACTACGAGGTCACCGCCGAGTTCGAGAACGCCAGCCAGCTGGTCGGCGGCGAGATCGTGGTCGTCGGGGGCGTGCGCGCCGGCTCGGTGAAGGAGATCGAGCTCGGCCCCAACGGTCAGGCGCTGGTGACGTTCACCGTCGACGAGGAGTACGCGCCGCTGCGGCGGGGCACGACGGCGACCATTCGCTCGCCATCGCTTTCGAGCATCGCCGCGCGTCAGGTGCAGCTCACGCTCCCGCCCGACTCCGAGGGCGGCGAGGACATCGAATCCGGCGGCACCCTTTCCCAGTCAGAGACGATCTCCGAGGTCGACCTCGACGAGGTCTTCAACACCCTGGACCCGAAGACGATCTCCGACTTCAAGCACGTCATCCAGGGCTTCGAGCGCTCCTACGACGGAATCGGAAGCCAGGCCAACCGCGGCCTTCACTACCTGAACCCCTTGCTCTCGACCTCGAGGCGCCTGTTCAGTGAGCTCTCGGCGGACGAGCGCACCCTGGAGAGCCTGCTGGTCGACACCTCCCAGCTCTCGGGAGCGCTCGCCCAGCGGGCGCCGGAGATCACCGCCCTGGTCGCAAACCTCGACCTGATGATGAACGCGATCGGCGACCGCAAGCAGCGCCTCGCGCGCGGCGTGGAGCTCTTGCCGGACTTCATGCGCCAGGCCAACACCACCTTCGTCAACTTGAGGGCCGCGCTCGATGACCTCGACCCGCTGGTCGAGGCCTCAAAGCCCGCCGCCGAGCGCCTGCGCCCCTTCCTGGCCGAGCTCCGCCGGGCCGCCGCCGACGCGGTGCCGACGGTCAGAGACACCCAGCGGATCATCAAGACCCGCGGCTCCGACAACGACCTCGTCGACCTGACGAGGCTGCAGCCCCGCCTCGCGCGCTCGGCGGTCGGCACCGGATCCCCCGACTGCGGCAGCGACCCCACCGACGTCACCGAGCTCGCCAGGGTCGCCGACTCAGACCGCGGCCAGGGCGCCCTCGGCGAGTCCGCCTGCGCGCTCACCAACTCCCTGCCCCAGACCTCCGCCCTGCGCGCCTACAGCCCGGACATCGCCGCCTGGTTCGACGGCTACAGCCACCCCGCCTACGTCGACGCGCTGGGAGGGATGGCGCGGATCGCCGCCACCTTCAACGCCTTCACCCCGTCGGTCAACGGCCTGCCGATCATCAACATCCTCGACCTGCCGAACCTCCTCGACACCGTGCTCGACGAAGCTGGGTTCGAGGCCTCGCTCACCAAGGGCGCGATCGACCGTTGCCCGGGCGCCAACGAGCGCTCGGTCAACGACATCGACCCCTCCGACGACTCCGTGCCGTTCACCGAGAACGGCGCCTTGACCGACGGCGTGCCTCCCGACTGCGACCCGAGCATCCTGGTGCCGGGGCCGTGACATGAGGCGGCTAGCGGTCATAGCAGCCCTGCTCGCCGCCGTCGTGGCTTCGCTTGCCACGACGGCCGGAGCCGACGACACGCACACCTACAAGATCGAGATGTACAACGCGTTCGGGATCGTCGAGGGCTCCGACGTCCGGATCGCCGGCGTCAACGCCGGCTCCGTCAAGGACCTCGAGATCAACGACCAGAAGCGCGCCGAGGTGACCGTCGAGCTGAGCGGTCCGCTCTCGACGCTAGGCCAGGACACGACGTGCTCCTCGGAGCCGCAGTCGCTGATCGCCGAGTACTTCATCAGCTGCGATCCCAAGGGTCCGCCGCTGGAGGAGAACGGGATGATCCCTGCGGATCGGGTCTCGCAGACGGTGCAGACCGACCTCGTGCAGAACACGCTGCGCGAGCCCTACAAGCGCCGGCTCCAGCTGCTGATCAACGAGTTCGGGACTGCGCTGGCCGGCAACGCCGAGAACCTCAACGAGGCGATTCGCCTGGGCGCGCCCGCGCTCACCGAGCTGCGCAAGGTCACGCGGATCCTCGGCCAGCAGAACGCAATCATCCGCGACCTCAACGTCAACTCCGACCGGGTGATCGGCGAGCTCACGGCCCGGCGGGAGGACGTCGTGCGCTTCATCCAGGAGGCGCGCGACACGGCCCGGGCCTCGGCCGAGCGCCGCGACGACCTGTCGCGCGACTTCGAGCTGCTCGACGACTTCCTCACCGAGCTGGATCCGACACTGGTCGAGCTCGAGAACGTTGCCCGCGAGCAGACGCCGCTGCTGACCGACCTGCGCGCGGCGGCTCCGGGCCTCAACACCCTGGCGCAGAACCTGCCGCCGTTCAACGAGGCCGGCACCGCCTCGCTCGACAGCCTGGGCGAGGCCTCGGAGGTCGGCCAGCGCGCGCTCAACCGCGGCGCGGACGAGATCAAGCAGCTCGCGGAGTCCGGCGAGCGGGCGCCGGTGACGACCGAGATGATCAAGGACTTCCTCGACGACCTCAACGACCCCCGGCGGGCCGTCGAGATCGACGATCGGGTCCCGGAGGACACGCAGAACCAGAGGACCAACCCCGAGCCCGGCGAGCCAGACACCAAGGGCTTCACGACCTTCGAGTCGATCCTCAACTACGCCTACCGCCAGACCGGGGCGATCAACCAGTTCGACCGCGTCGGTCACCTGCTGCACTTCAACCTCAACTACGTCTTCACCGGCCCGTGCGGCGCCTTCAACTCAGGCCGCGACGAGGCAACGGGCGAGCCCGGAGTGCCCGCGGTGGGCGGTGGCACGACCACACACCTGCTCGGTAACGATCCGAACAGCCCCGACGCGGCCGACGCCGCCCGCTGCATCGGCTGGCTGGGCGACAACCAGCCCGGGGTCAACACCCTCCTCGACGGGTCGCTGCCCCAGTACGACCCGTCGGTGTGCCCAAACGGCACCAAGCCCGCGGCCGCGGCACTGACGCTCTGCGACGCCGACCCGAACACCAACAGCGCAGCCGACGCGGCGCGTGCGCAAAGGGCCGCGTCGCGGAACGTCGGTGCCGGCGACGGCCAGTCACCCGAGCCCCCGGACGCGGCGGGCGACCAGGGTGCCGGCGTCCCGTCCCCCTCGGGGCCGCAGAGGCCTGTGCCCGACGACCTCCTCGATGACCTGCTCAACCTGCCCGGAAACGTGCTTGGCGGGGGCAACAAGAAGGGCGGCGGCGGCGGCGGAGGCGGTGGCGCCGGCGGCGGCAGCGGAGGCGGTGGCGTCAACGACGTCGTGAACAACACCGGGCAGGCGGCGCAGGACCTCCTCGACTTCCTGTTCGGAAACTGATGCGCGCGACCGAGCTGACAACCCCGACCGGAGGGCTCCGGCGATGAGGGGCCGCGGACCGATCCAGTCGCTTGCTGCCTCCCCGACGATGGTGGGCGCGGTCACGACGCTGATCGTGATCGTGGCCGTGTTCCTCGCCTACAACGCGAACAGCGGCCTGCCGTTCGTGCCCGTCTACCGCGTCTCGGTGGAGATTCCGGACGCCTCGCGCCTCACGAACAACAACGAGGTGCGGATCGGCGGCCACCGCGTTGGCGTGGTCGAGTCGATCGACCCGATCACCGATCCCGACGAAAACGCCACGGCGCAGGCGGACGGCGACACGAGCACGGTCAGCGACACCGGCGGGGCTGCCGCGCGGCTCAACCTGAAGCTCGACAAGAGCGCCGAGCACCTGCCGATGAACTCTGTGTTCAGGGTGCGCTACCGGTCGTCGTTCGGCCTCAAGTACCTCGAGATCATCCGCGGCACGGGCGAGCCCGCGCCCGAAGGCTTCACCTTCGACGGCACGGACGACGGCGACATCTGCGAGCTCCCGGTCGACCCCGAGTCGTTCGCCACGGATACGAACGAGACCGCTCACAACGGCTGCTTCCAGCAGCAGACCGAGTTCGACGACATCAACAACACGTTCGACAACCCGACCCGGGAGGCGGCCCGCACGAACCTCGAGGGGTTCGGAAGCGCCTTCGCCGGTCGGGGCGCGTCGCTTGGCGACGCGATCGAGAGCCTCGAGCCGCTGTTCCGGTATCTGAAGCCGGTCGCGCAGGTCCTGTCCGAGTCGGACACGCGGTTCGCGCGGTTCTTCCCCGAGCTCGGCGATGCGGCCCGAATCGTGGCCCCGGTGGCCGAGCAGCAGGCGCTGCTCTTCGCGGAGGCGGCCGTCGCCTTCGCGGCCATCTCATCCGACGTGGGCAAGCTGCAAGAGACGATCTCCGAGGGCCCGCCGACGCTCGAAACCGCGATCGACACGCTCCCGCGCCAGCGCCCGTTCCTGCGTGATTTCGCGATTCTCTCGCGCGAGCTGCGCCCCGGCGTGACCGACCTGCGGGCCACGCTGCCGGTGCTGAACGACGCGATCGAGGTCGGGACCCCGGTGCTGCGGCGCTCGCCTGAGATGAACCGCCTGCTGCGCAACGCCCTGCGCGAGCTCGACCAGCTGGTCGCCCAGCCGACGACGAAGCTGAGCCTTCAGCGACTGGAGCAGACGTTTGACATCACCGAGCCGTTTGCGCGCACGATCGTTCCCGCGCAGACGGTCTGCAACTACCTGGGCTACTGGTTCACGTTCTGGCAGGCGTCGTTCGTCCGCGATCAGGTCGGCTACACGTGGCTGCAGGCGCTGGCGGAGTTCCCGCTCGGCGAGCTGAGCTTCGACGTCCCGCTGCTGGGTCCGCAGAGCCTGCCCGGGATGGTCGAGACACCGATCGGGGGTTACTCGGGCAAGCAGGCGAACGGGATCGCGGGCCCGCTGCCGAACCCGGCGGACGCGGGCGTCTTCAAGCCGTATGAGCTGCCGATCCTCAACGCGCCCGCCTACGGGCCGGCGGGTCAGGACGGCAGCGACTGCCAGGCCGGTCAGATCGGCTACAAGCTGGGCGAGCTCCTCGCCCCAGGCCAGGATCCGTCGAACCCGGGGCTCGCCGTCTCGGATCTGCCCGGATCGCGTGGCCCCACGACGCTGTTCTTCAACGACGACCAGGAGCGCGAGCTCTACGACAGCCGCGTCGCCTCGCGCCAGCCCGGCTCGTGGGAGGGGATCAAGTGAGGCCCAACGAGAAGAAGCGGATGCCGAACTGGGCGATCGGTCTCGTCATGGTCGTGGTGCTCGCGATCGGCGCCTACCTCGCGTTCTCGAAGGAGCTGCCGTGGGGCGACAAGTTCGAGGTCCAGGCCGTGTTCAGCTCGGCCCAGAACATCCGTCCCGACTCCCCCGTGCGGATCGCCGGTGTGGACGTGGGCAAGGTGACCGAGATCGAGCATCTCTCCAGCGCCGCGCCGGAGCTCCAGGCCCAGACGGGCGGGGATCCCGACAGCGCCGCGGACCAGGCCTCTGGCGAGCAGGCGGCGGTGCTGACGATGGAGCTAGACGAGTCGGCGCTCCCGCTGCACGAGGACGCGACGATGAAGCTGCGCCCGCGGCTGTTCTTGGAGGGCAACTACTTCGTCGACCTCCAGCCGGGGTCGCCCAATGCGCCACCGGTCGACGACGGCTTCACCTTCCCCGTCAACCAGACTTCGCACTCGGTTGCGCTCGACCAGGTCCTGACCACGCTCCAGAGCGACGTCCGCCGCAACCTCCAGGTCTTCCTGGACCAGTTCGGGAACGCGCTGATCAAGCACGGCGGCGCCGAGGGCTTCCGCGAGCTGTACCGCACCTCGCCGCCCGCGTTCAAGTACACGTCGCAGGTCAACGACGCCCTGCTCGGACAGCAGCCGGGCGACCTCCGGGGCGTGATCAGGGGAGTCGACTCGGTCGTGCGGGCGCTCGGTCGCGACGAGGTCGCGCTCCAGAACCTCGTCTCCAACCTCGCCACAGTCTCCGGCTCGTTCGCCGCCGAGGACGAGGCGCTCGGGCGCGCGGTCGAGCAGCTGCCGGGAGTGCTCGAAGCGGCCGGGCCAGCGTTCGCCAACCTCAACGCCTCGTTCCCGGCGCTGCGCGCGTTCGCCCGCGAGGCCCTGCCGGGAGTGCGCTCGACGCCCGAGACCCTCGACGTGGCCACGCCGTTCATCCGCCAGGTGCGCAAGCTGGTGTCCAAGCGCGAGCTGCGAGGCCTCGTGGCCGACCTGCGTCCCACCGTCCCGAGGCTGGCGAAGCTGGCGAAGGAGACGGTCCCGTTCCTCGACCAAGCGCGGGCGCTTTCGTCGTGCGCGAACGAGGTCGTCCTGCCGTGGTCGATGGACACGGTTGAGCCGATCGACCCGGCCAACCAGTATCCCGAGACCCTCGACCCCCGGGGCCGCGTGTTCGAGGAGGCGTTCTACGGGATCGGCGGGATCAAGAGCGAGAGCCGCTCGGGTGACGCCAACGCCCTGTACGCGCGGGTCCTCGGCGCCGGCGGCCTCAACACGATCGCGATCCCGGAGCAGCCGGGCGGCCTCGGCGACCAGATCGGCACCCTGCCGTTCCCGCTCCAGGGCGTCCTGCCGACCCTTGACGACTCGGCGAAGCCCGACTTCCACCCGGAGATCGGCTGCGAAACCCAGGAGCCGCCGAACCTCGAGGCCGGCGTCGGCTCGATCCCGTTCGAGCAGGGCGACGTGCAGTCGGCGTCGTCGCTGGCCGAGATCGCCGACGAGCCGGGCGAGCTGGCGCTCCTCAACCAGCTCGCCGGAATCGGGGATGAAGCGCAGCAGGCTTCAGACGGCGACGCTAACAACGTGACCGGTGCTGAGCGCGCGGTCGGTCGGGAGCTCCAGCGCTGGCTACGCCCCGACTCCAGGAGCAAGAACGAGGGAGGCGGTCGCTGATGCAGGAGGCGATCCGCAAGAACCTGCGCAACTTCGTCGCGGTGATGGTGCTGCTGATCGTCGCCCTGGTGACCACGTACGTGATCATCCAGGAGCAGCGGCTCCGGATCCCGGTCTTGGAGGAGAAGCCCTTCGAGCTCAAGGCGGAGTTCGAGACTGCCCAGGCGGTCGTGCCCGGACAGGGGCAGACGATCCGGGTTGCGGGCGTGAGGATCGGCGACGTTCAGGACGTGGAGGTCGAGAACGGCGTCGGCGTCGTGACCTTTGCGATCGACCGCGAGTTCCTGCCCATCTATCGCGACGCGACGATCCTGATGCGCCCGACCACGGGCCTCAAGGACATGTTTTTCGACATGGATCCGGGCACCGCCGACGCCGGCGAGTACGAAGAGGGCGACACCGTCGCGGTCGCCAACACCGCCCCGGACGTGAACCTCGACGAGATCCTGGCGGCGCTCGACTCCGACACCCAGGCCTATCTGCGGCTGCTCCTGGTCGGTGCGGGGCAGGGGCTCAACGAGCGCGACCGCGAGCTCGGCAAGCTGCTCGGCTCGGTGGGGCCGATCAACAAGGACCTCGCGCGCCTCAACCGCCTGGTCGCGTCGCGCAAGGAGAACCTCTCGCGTCTGATCCACAACCTGAACGTGCTGACCAACCGGATCGGGCAGAACGGCTCCGATCTCTCGGAGCTGGTGGTCACCTCCGAGGCCGCCCTGGGCGCGATCGCCGAGCAGGATCCGAACGTGCAGCGCGCGGTGCGACTGCTGCCGGGCACGCTGTCCCAGGCGCGCTCGACGCTGGAGGAGACGGCTCGGTTCGCCGAGCTGCTCGGTCCCACCTTCAACGACCTCCGCCCGTTTGCCCGCAGACTCGATGAGGTGAACGCCTCGACGTCGGAGCTGGCGCGCGAGGCAACGCCCGCGCTGCGAGATCAGATTCGACCCTTCGTGCGCGCCGCCCGCCCGCCGCTGCCCGACCTGCGCAAGGCGGCCGACGAGTACTCGAGGACCGCACCGCGGCTGACGCAGATCGGCCGTCAGGTCAACAACTTGCTGAACATGGCGGCGTACAACCCCGAGGGGGCGCAGGAGGCCGGCGCTGCGGGTCGCAACGAGGGCTTCCTGTACTGGATCGCCTGGCTCAACCACAACAGCTCCAGCGTCTGGTCGGCGGGCGACGGCACCGGCTACATGCGCCGGATCTACCTGACGATGGGCTGTGAGCAGGCGCTGAACCTGGCCACGGGCTTGGGTGGCGGCGCGATCCCACCGGAGCTCGGAGCGATCCTCGACCCGGTCGTCGGCGCCCTGACCGGCCTCACGCAACCGACCCTCCAGGCGCTGGGATGCGCATGAGCGAGAGAGCGTAAAGATGCAGAAGCAGGCACCCTCAATCGGACGGATCCTGGTAGCGGCCGGGTTTGCCCTCTCCTGCTTCGGCTTGATCCTGTTCCTGTGGATCGCCTTCGGTGGCCCGATTCCGCTCAAGCCCGAGAGCTATCGGATTACGGCCTACTTCCCGGAGGCCACGCAGCTGGCGCAGGAGTCCGACGTGCGGATCGGCGGCGTCTCGGTGGGCAAGGTCAAGACGATCGAGCTTGCCCCGGAGTCAGCGCGCGTGAACGGCAAGGACACGACGAAGGCCGAGATCGAGATCGATCCGGAGTTCGCCCCGATCTCCGAGGACGCCCGCGCGATCCTGCGCCAGAAGACCCTCCTCGGCGAGACCTACGTCGAGCTCACCTCCGGCACCGAGGCGGGCGAGGATTCCGCTCCCGTGTCGCTGGGTGCTGCGGCCAACGTCTCCGACGCCGAGGCCGAGGGAATCGAGTCGATCGAGGAGGGCGGGACGCTCGGAGTCGGGCAGACCGAGGAGGCGACGCAGATCGACGAGATCTTCAATGCTCTCGACGAGGAGACGCGGACCTCGTTCCAGCGGTGGCAGCAGAACGCGGCGATCGCGATCCAGGGTCGTGGCCTCGACCTCAACGACTCGCTGGGCAACCTGGGCCCGTTCATCTCCGACGCGTCGAACGTCGTCGAGATCCTGAACCGCCAGAAGCAGGCGCTGAAGGGCCTGGTGCGCGACACCGGCACGGTGTTCGAGGCGCTCACCGCCCAGGATCAGGCGCTGGCCGGCGCGATCGTCGGCTCGGAGAACACCTTCGAGGCGCTCGCCCGCGAGGAACGGGCGCTCGCCGAGAGTTTCCAGATCTTCCCGACCTTCGAGCGGGAGAGCCGCCTCACGTTCGAGCGGCTCGACGAGTTCCAGGCCGACACGCACCCGCTCGTCCGCGACCTGATTCCGGTGGCGCGCGACCTCAGCCCGACCCTGCGCTCCGTGCGCCGGCTGTCGCCCGATCTGCGCAAGCTCTTCGTCAAGCTGGGCAAGCTCGAGATGGCGTCAGAGGACGGGCTGCCCGCGCTGGAGCGCACGCTCGACGGCCTGGCACCGGTGTTTGACGCCGTTGATCCGTTCCTCGCCAACCTGAACCCGGCGCTGCGCTACCTCGAGTTCCAGAAGCTGTCGATGACCGACTTCATGGCGGGCCCGGGAGTCGCCCTGTCAGGTGCGCTCGACAAGTTCTCGGGTGATCCTGCGCCGCGCCACTACCTGCGGCAGATCGGTTACCTCGGCCCCGAGTCACTGTCCCTGCACCCGAACCGCCTGCCGACCAACCGCGGCCACGGCTACAACGCGCCGGGGGCGCTGAACTCGCCGCTGGCAGTGGAGCGCGGCATGTACGCGAGCTTCGACTGCAAGAACCCCGACTACGCGCCGATCGCAGGCGGCGACAACGACGAGGACATCATCCTCAGCGGCCAGACGCTGCCCGACGTGCACGGCGGGCAGCCGCCCGACGCGCACTTCGCGCCGTGCTGGATCGCGGGCGACTTCCCGGCGAGCCCGTTCGGCAGCTTCGGCGACGGCCGGGCCCCGAACGTCTTCCCGGACCCGTAGGAAATAACTCCGCCGCCTCCTCCGCTCCCGCACTGAATAACTGGCCCTCGGCTCCGCCGCGGGCATTCCCCTAGTGCTCCCGCGTCCGGGGGCGGCGGGTGAGGGCCCGTTACTCGCCCGGCAGGTCGTACTCGTCTGCACCGCGACTTCGTCGCTAGCCCGGGCGAGCGTTTCGGCAAATAGGATGCCCGCAGTCCCCGGAGGAGAGGAGAGAGCGTGGCGTACTTCAAGGACGCGCAGGAGGTCTACGACACGATCGGCAAGCTGTTCGTGGACATCGCTGCGGATGAGGAGCTGGCGCCGCAGTTCCGGAAGGCGAACACGATCGTCCGCTACGAGTACTCCGATCCCGACTCGGTCATCACCGTTCGCCTCCAGGAAGGGCAGCCGGGTGACGTCGACTTCGGCGAGTCAGAGATGGAGGCCGAGGTGACGATGACCATGGAGGCCGACACCGCTCACCGCTTCTGGCTGGGCAACGTCAACGTCACCGTCGCGCTCGCTCGGGGTCAGATCAAGGCGAAGGGACCGGTGGCGAAGATCCTCAAGCTCGTGCCCCTGACGAAGCCGATCTTCCCGCGCTACAAAGCCCAGCTCGAGGCGCAGGGCCGCCAGGACCTGATCGACGCGCAGGCTTGACCCCTCTCCTCGAGGACTTCTACCGAGAGGCGCTCTAGCGATGGCGCGAGGCGCACAGGAATGGGCGGCGACGGTCCGGGCGCTGGCAAAGGAGCGCGGATTGAAGTACGACCCGGTCGGCGGGCTCAATCCGAAGGGCGGGCCCGCGGCTCTGTGTCCTGGCGGCACCAACCGGATCACCGGAGAGCTCGAAGAGGGCTTCTGGGGCGCGGCCTGCGATGCCGACGAGCACGAGGAGGGAGGCTTGTTCTCAAAGACTGTGGTGCCGCGCGCGGTGTTGGCCAAGGCGCACATGCCCGATCTCGCCCAGGTCGTGCCCCTGTTCAACGTCGAGTCCGTCGAGGGCGCGGAAAGGGTGGAACAGTTCGCCTCCCGGCGAAAGGTCGAGTTCGAGAGCATCGACTTCAACCGCCGATTCCTGGCCACGGTCCCTTCCGAGTACGACCCGGTCGCGCTGCGCGAGCTGTTCTCACCCGGCTTTCTCGACTGGGTGGCGGGGATGTCGAACGAGATCGACTTCGGGATCACCGACCGGCAGCTCTATTTCCTGTGGCGGCTGGAGGAACGCACGGGCGACGAGTACGAGCGGGCGCTCGACAACGCGGGCCAGCTCTTTCGCAGGCTGCGCAACGAGATGGAGGAGCACGGCATCCACACGTACCCCGCCGGGCCCTGGCACGCCGGGCTGGAGCCGTTTCCTTCGGCGTGAACAGCGCGGCTCAGCGCGAGCGCAACCGGCGGCGGGCGGTGCGGTAGAAGCGCGTGGACTTGGCCAGGTTGCGGCGATAGCGGGCCAGCATGCTCTCCTTCGGCAGCTCGAAGCCGCCGATCAGCTTGTGGGGCACGAGGGCCCAACTGCCGTTCTCTCGCACCAGGTCGCCGCGGACCTGGAAGTTCTCCTGCCACGAGAAGGTCTCGTCGTGCGCGTGTGCGACCAAGCAGGCACGGCCCTCGGCAAGCGGAAGGCCGATCGGTTCCACCTGCAGCCGCACGCGCCGCGCGCCGCGATCGAGGTCCACCGGTACGCGCACAGCGAGCGGGAAGCCGTCGGGTGCCACCCATGCGAGCACGGCGGTGGGATGGCGCTGGCCCAGCTCATCCATCCGCTGATCCCACGCGGTCGACCCTCCGGCCGCGGGCTCGTGCGGCTCGGCCGGCTCCTCGCTGTGGCCCGAGCGCACCTCCTCGAGGTGGGCGCCGTGAATCTCAGGTGGGGTCGCAGGGTCTCCGTCCGGCCAGACGAAGACGCGCTCCGGCCGGACCTTCACGTAGATGCGTGTGTAGTACCAGCCGAAAAGGCCGCCTCGCAGCAGCTTCGGGGGGTGCGAGTCGCGGATCCCCGGCAGCTTTTCCCATGACTCGCGCCAGTAGCGCTCCTTGTTGGCGTCCAGGTCGCGGTCGTCGACCTCCGCTGTGCCCTGCACCAGCACGCGCATCCCCGTCTCGAGCCCGCATCCGGTGTGGTCGGAAAAGAGCAGCGACACGTGCGGGTTGCGCTGCGCGTCGTCGGCCTTCTTCGGGTAGCCCAGCCCGGTCGTGATGTCGATGGTCGGGGCGCCCTGCGAGTAGTACGGCGTGACCGGCCAGACGATCGGCTGCTGGCGCGAGTCGATGGTCGTGTACTCGCAGGTGATGAAGCGCTGGAAGCACTCCCGGACGTCCTGGGGAAGGCTGCTCGTCACGCCACGTCAATCTAGTACTCAGGGTCTCCGGGAAGCAGGATCCGGTGCTCGGATCGGGTGCCGACGACTCGCGGCAGGATCGGCTCCACGACCCGGTCGCGGGCGGCCTCGATCACCTCTTCGGAGCTGCCGTAGGGCAGCAGCGTCTCGAGGTTCTTGACGGTTGGAAAGACGAGCTCCATCTCGCCGCCAGCGCTCGCGTCCAGGGCTGCCCGAGGCGCCAACCATCCGGCGTCCGAGATCTCGACGCCATCGGGCTTCGGAGGCGAGTGGGGAGGGGCGAGCGCCACCATGAAGTGGGTGTCGAAGCGCACGGGCACGGCCTCGGGCGTGATCCATCGCGACCAGGGCAGGATCTCGGCGTCGCCCGCGAGCGCGATACCCGTCTCCTCCTCGAGTTCGCGTGCTGCGCAGGCCGCGGGCGATTCGCCCTCCTCGATCACACCGCCGGGAAACACCCAAACGCCGGGCATGAACGCGGCGCCCTGACCCCGCTGGACCATCAGCACCTCGATGCCGCGCTGTGCATGCTGGCCTCCCCGTCGCAACAGGACGATCGTCGCCGCGGGGCGGGGCGTCGAGGGGCCCTCGCCGGTCATCAGGCGAGCCCGTGTGGGGGCGAAATCGCGTGTCGCGAGCCGATTCCCGGACGATAACCTGCTCCTCGGTGCCTGCTGAAACACAGACCAAGCAGCTCTGGGTCTGCACCTCGTGCGGATTCATCTACGACCCCGACGACGGCGATCCCGACGGGGGGATCCCGCCGGGCACGCCGTTCGACGAGATCCCGGACACCTGGTTCTGTCCCGTGTGCGGGGCGCGGAAGGCGGACTTCGAGCCCTACGAGGAGTAGGGGCGAGCCGGGCCGGCGCCTCCCGTCGCCGACCCAGCTCGACCGTTTGTGGCGCTCAGCCCTTCTTTTTGAGCGGGATGCGCGCGTTCTTCATGTCCGACGGGGCGGGCGAGTCGATGCACTGGGAGTTGGCCCCAGTCATATCGCCGTCGAACACGTCCGGACCGCAGGCCACCGGGCTCTCCAGGGCCTGAGCCTGCACGCCGAGCACGGGCCTGACCTTGAAGTTCCTCTTGCCATAGCCCTTGGGGATCTTGAACTTGACTCTGAACGTGGCCTCTCCACCGCCCGTGTCGCCCGAGCCCATCTGGACGTCGCTGCGGTAGCCGTACCACTTCTCGTTGTTGTGCTTCGGCGCCTTGGCGTTCAGCTGCCGCTTGTAGCTGATCACCTTCTTGAGCACGATCGGGAATCCGTCGGAGGAGCGGATCTGTGGCGGCGCCCCGGTTCCCTTCGGAACCCGGAACCCGATCAGCACGCGGCCGGGCTCGGCGTCCGTGCCCTCGCCGCTGTTTCCGGTCTTCGGACATCGCCCGGATTCGCCGGAGACGTCGGACTCGCAGACCTTGAACTTGACCTCGACCTTCTTCTTTGAGATCCGCTCGCCGGTGACGGGCGTCTTGAACACACGCAGCCGGAGAGAATCAGGGCGGCTCCCGCCAGAAGAAGACCCGGTACGACCAGCTTGAACCTCATGCACACCTCACTGTTGCCGTCGTTCCCCTGGCCAGTGCACCCCCCACCAGCGCGGGCGCGCTAGCACCGCCCCCGGCGCTAGGCGTCGAGGGTGCGCTCGCGTGCGCGCTGTCTTGCACGATCCGCGACGAACCACGCGAGGATCGCGAGGATCGCCAGCGGCAGCACCGCGGCGACGCCGATCACCAGCACGCCGCCGGCGACCGTGAGAACCTGCCCGGCGTCGTCGAGCGCATCGCCGAGGCCCCACTCGCCGTCGCTGCCGGTCACCGACTCGTCGGAGGCGACAGTGACGCTCACCGGCACGAGCTGCACGCGCTGCTGGGCGTTGCCCAAATCGTCTTGGGCGTCGGCAAGCTGGGCTTCAACGATCCGCAGCTGCGCCCTGATCGCGTCCTGCTCGGTTTCGGTCGTGGCGTCCTCGAGCCGCTTCAGCAGGCGCTCGCGCGACTCGGTGTAGGTCGCGATGCGCCGCTTGGCGTCGTTGAAGCGGTTGGTGATGTCCTTCGTGCCGTCGGTGCGCGAGACCACGTGCCCGAGATCCGATAGCGCGGCAATCGCCGGCTGCAGCTGTCCAGCCGGGATGCGCGTGTCGAAGCTCGCCCGGCCGGGCCGCGCGCCCTCGACGCCCGGATCGCCACCGGAGACACTCGACCGCAGCACGAAGCCGCCGTGGTCGTCGACCACGTCGAGCACGCTGTCGGCCGTATCGCGGAAGTCCTCGGGCGCACTCGCGAGCGCGAGGTTCACGTCCTGCGCGATCTTGCCGTGGGCGGGGCGGGAGGTGCCACGGTCACGCAGGAACGGCGCAGCCAGACGCTGGTTCCCCCGGGCAGACTCGCCCGACAGCGCCTGAGCTTCCGGGGCCGCCCTGGCAGCGTCGCCGACGTCCGGAACGGACTTGGCAGGTGGGGCGGCCTCGAATGCAGCTTCGCCGCCTCCACCGGAGTCGGCATCGTCACTGTCGCCGCTGTTGCTCGTCACGCCGAGAGCGACGACCAGCGCGAGGAACACCGCAACGCCACCAGCTGGCGCCCAGGTCCCAAGCCAAGTGCGACGCGGACGCTTCCGGGGCTGGGTGCGGCGGCGGGCAAACCGCTTACGTACCGAGGTGCCGCGCTTCGAGCCGAGCTCGCCCCCGCGCGGGAAGCCGGCGGCGGCCCAGTCGTCGAGCTTGCGCGCGAAGTCCGCGTCGATCTCCGGGCGCTCGGCCCGCAGCTCGCGTTCGAGTTCCTCAAGCCTCATCGCATGCACTCCTCAACTTCTCGAGCACGCGGTGCAGCCGCGTGCCCGCGTTGGATTCAGAGGTTCCGATCACCGCGGCGATCTCGGCATTGGCGAGGCCCGCGAAGAACTTCAGCGCCACGAGCTCGCGCTCGCGCGGCGTCAGCTCCCTCATCGCCGCGCGCAGGGCGGCTCGGCGCAGCGAGACCTCGGCGGCGTCGTCGGCGGCGAGCGCACCCTCGTCGACCGGATCGGTGGTGAGGGTGGCCTGGCGGTTGCGGCGGCGCAGCTCGTCGAGGGCGGCGTTGCGGGCGATCCCGAACAGCCAGGCTCGCCGCGTGCCGCGCTTGGGGTTGAAGCTCTTGCGCCGCCGGTACGCGCGCTCGAAGGCGAGCGCAGTCACGTCCTCTGCTGCCGACCGGTCGCGCAGCAAGCCCGCGACGTAGGCGAAGACGTCGTTGCGGCTTGACCGATAGAGCTCCTCGAATACCGCCTCCACCTCGGACGGCGCGTGCGTCGCTGGAGCCACGAGGGTCTCGTTCACGCCCGTACTACGGCCGTCCCCCGGATCCATCACACCAAGTATCGGCCGATTCGTGGATTTGTCAGCTGTGGGATGACAAATCGCACCCTCGACGCCCACCCGGGGTGGGGCGGGGCCTCAGGGCGGCCACCTTCCCACCCAGCCCGTTTTCCGCCAGCGCCCTGGCTACCCCCGCGGACGCTACGCCGCGGCCCGCAGCTCCGCCAGCGCCGGCTCCGCCTGCCGGCGGTAGGCGGACTCGACTGCGGCGCGAATCGACTCCGCCACGATTGAGACCAGGCGTGCGATGTCCTCCTTGCTGATCGCCAGCGGGGGCATCAGCACGATGACGTCGCCCAGCGGCCGCACGATCGCACCGCGCCGGCGCGCTTCCAGCACCACGCGATGACCGAGCCGCAGGTCGGCCGGGTGCTCGCCGAGGTCGATTCCCACCATGAACCCGCGCCCGCGCACTTCAGCCACCTCCGGCATGCCCGCGACGCCGGCGAGCAGCTCACCGAGAAGGCGAATCTTCGGCTGCAGACGGACGAGCGTGTCCTCACGGTCGAACACCTCCAGGCTCGCGAGGGCCGCCGCGCACGCAAGGGGGTTGCCGGTGAAGGTGTGCCCGTGGAAGAACGTCCGGCCGTCGGACGCCGAGCCGAGGAAGCCCTCGTAGACGCGCTCGCTGGTGAGCGTCGCCGCCAGAGGCACGTAGCCGCCGGTCAGCCCCTTGCCCAGGCACAGGAAGTCGGGTGAGACGCGCTCCTGCTCGGACGCGAACATCGTCCCGGTGCGTCCGAACCCCGTGGCGACCTCGTCGCAGATCAGGAAGGTGCCGTGGCGCTCGGTGAGCTCGCGGATCGCGCGCAAGTAGCCCGGCGGATGGACCCGAATGCCGGCGGCCCCCTGAACGAGCGGCTCGACGATCACTGCCGCGATCTCCTCCTCGAACAGGTCGAGGACGTCGGCGAGCTGGTCGACGTCGCCGGGCGTCACGCGGTGTGAGCGGAAGAGCAGCGGCCCGTACGCGCCGTGAAACAGGTCGATGCCGCCCACCGACACCGCTCCGATCGTGTCGCCGTGGTAGGCGTCTTGGAGGCAGACGAATGAGGTCCGTCGACGGTGCTGGCCGCCGCGCTGCTGCCAGTACTGAAAGGCCATCTTGAGCGCGATCTCGGTGGCCGTCGAGCCGGAGTCGGAGTAGAAGACCCGATTCAGGCCGCGGGGCGCAAGGTCCACGAGCCTCCCGGCGAGGTCTGCAGCTCCCCGGTGGGTGAGACCGAGCATCGTCGAATGGGCCACGCGGTCGAGCTGCTCGCGCACCGCCGCGTCGAGCAGCGGGTGGCGATGGCCGTGAACGTTGCACCACAGCGACGAGACGCCGTCGATGTAGCGGCGCCCGTCTGAGTCGATCAGGTCGGTCCCCTCGGCGCGCTCGATCACCAGCGGCGCCTCCGCGCACCAGTCCCCCTGCTGCGTGAACGGGTGCCAGAGGTGGCGATGGTCGAGTGCTGCAACTGCCCCTGACATCCGCCGCCGACCATAGAAGCGCGTCCGGAGGGAAAAGCCGCCTGGACCACGCGGCTCGGACGGTCAGGCGGGGAGCGGCAGGTGGAGCGGCAGCCACGAGTCTGGCGAGGCGAGATCCAGGTATGGCAGCACCTCGACGCGCACGGCGCCCAGCCGCTCGATCGCTTCGCGGTTCGAGCGCTCGACGTCACCGGGCCGCTCGGGCCAGGGCGTGAGCACGACCGCGATGACCTCGAGGCCCACCGATCGCACCGCCTCGACAGTCAGCAGGGTGTGGTTGATCGTCCCCAGTCCCGGCGAACCCGCGACTACCACCGGCAGCCCGAGGTCGCGTGCGAGGTCGCGCACCAGGTAGCCGAGTGTCAAGGGAACGAGAACGCCGCCCACGCCCTCGACCACCAAGAGGTCGGCGCTGCGGGCTGCAGTCCGTGCGCTCTCCCGGAGCCGCGCAGGATCGATCGTCTCGCCGGTCAGCTCGGCGCCGAGGTGGGGGGACACCGGCGGCCCGTAGCGGTACGGCGCCACCTCATCGTCGCTCTGCCCCGACGCCGCGGCGCGGCGAAGCAGCGCGTGGTCGGGCTCGCCGCCGTCGTCGAGGCCGCTTACGGCGGGCTTGAAGACGGCGACACGCTCGCCCCGGCGCGCCGCGGTGCGGGCGATGGCCGCTGCTACGACCGTCTTGCCGACCTCCGTGCCGGTGCCGGTGACGAAAACCCCGCGCACGTCCGCGCGGCCGGCTATGCGGCGCGCCGCAGCTCGCGAACCGTGGCGCCGCCCGCGCTCGTGCCGCCGATCCCAAGCTCGCGCGCTGCGCCGGCGATGACTGCGGCGGCGCCGCGCAGCTCGTCGGCGCGATGGTTGGCCATCACGGCCAGCCGCAGGCGTGAGGTTCCGTCGGGGACCGTGGGCGGCCTGATCGCCTGGGCGAACACGCGCTGCTCGAGCACCCGTTCGCAGAGCTCAACGGCCTGCCGCGCGCCGCCGACGATCACCGGCACGATCTGAGTTCGCGACGGGCCGGTATCGAGGCCCGACTCGGCAAGCGCCTCGCGCAGCACGTCGCCGTTGCGTCGCAGCTGCTCGACCAGTCCCGGCTGCGAGCCGAGCAGCGCCAGCGCCGCCATCGCCGCGCCGATCGCGGGCGGCGGCGGTGCCGTGGAGAAGATGAACGGCCGCGCCGTATTGACGAGCAGATCGACGATCTCGGGGCGCGCGCAGACGTACGCGCCGTAGCTGCCCAGCGCCTTGCCGAGCGTGCCCACGATGACGTCGACCTCCTCGCTCAACCCTGCGGCGGCAACCGCGCCGCGTCCTCCCGGCCCCAGCGCCCCTGTGCCGTGTGCATCGTCGACCGCCAGCAGGCAGCGATGTCGGCGCGCGAGCTCGACCAGGCCGGGCAGCGGGGCGACGTCGCCGTCCATCGAGAAGACTCCGTCGGTGACGATCAGCGCCGCCCGGTCGCGGGCCTGCGCCAGCCCCCACGCCAAGTGCTCGAGGTCGCAATGCCGGTAGACGAAGGTCTCGGCCCGCGAGAGCCTGCACCCGTCGATAATGCTCGCGTGGTTGAGCTCGTCCGAGAACACCACCTCGCCGCGGCCTGCAAGCGCGGCGACCGTGCCCGTGTTGGCGAGGTAGCCCGAGCCGAAGAGCAGCGCAGCCTCGGCGCCTTTGAACTCGGCCAACTTCGTCTCCAGCTTGCGGTGCAGCGCGAGGTTGCCGGAGATCAGTCGAGACGCTCCCGCGCCGGCGCCCCAACGCTCCGCCGCCTCAGCCGCCGCCTGGCGCACCCGGGGGTGATCGGCGAGCCCGAGATAGTTGTTCGAGCACAGCAGCAGCACCTCGGCGCCGTCGAGCACCACGCGCGGTCCCTGCGGGCTGTCGACCAGCCGTAGCCGCCGGTGCAACCCGGCGCCGCGAAGCTCGGCGAGGCGCTCGTGTATGTCGGTCAACTCAGTCTCCCCAGCCGGCGGGCTCCGGATAGGCCGGGACCTTGCCGCGCTTCTTCACAACCCGCAGCTGCGTCGAGGGATCCCAGAAGTTGGCATCTGCCTGGCTGTCGATGAGGTCGTCAACGGGGGTCTTGGGCGCGGCCCCTTCGAGCCAGCCGGAGCGGTTGTCGGGACGCGGATTTGCGCCGTTGTCGTCCTGGCGCGCCACGTTCAGCCCCAACCCCTCGAACATCGCCCGATCTTCGGCGGGCTCGGCGCCGAGCGTGGTCAGGAAGTTGCCCATCATCACGCCGTTCAGGCCCGCCCTGACCGCCAGTGGTTGGAGCTCTCCAAGGTTCTCCACCCGGCCCCCACAGAGGCGGAACAGGGCGTCCGGCAGGATGAGCCTGAAGATGGCCACCCACTTGACGACCTCCCACGCGTCCATCAGCTCGCGGTCGCCGAACTTCGTCCCCGGACGGGGATTCAGCAGGTTGATCGGCACTGAGGTCGGGTTGATCTCCGCTAGCTCGAATGCCATCTCGACGCGCTGACGGGGCGATTCGCCGAGGTTGAGGATGCCTCCGACGCAGCTCTCGAGGCCCGCCTCGATGACGGCGTCGATCGTCCGAATCCGGCCCTCGTACCGGACCGTCGTCGAGACCTCGTCGTAATAGGAGCGCGCGGTCTCCACGTTGTGATGAACGCGCTGCACACCCGCGTCCGCGAGCCTGCGCGCGCGCTCCGGCGAAATGTGGCCGACCGAAACGCAGCGCTTGAGGTTCGTGTTCTGCGCCACCAACCGGGCGCCTTCGAGGATCTTCTCGAAGTCCCGCTTGGACAGGCCCTGCCCCTGGGTGACCATGCAGAAGCGGTGGGCCCCCGCCGCCTCCGCGGCGCGGGCGTGCTCGAGGATCTGCTCGGGCTCCATCATCGCGTGCATGGGCGTATCGGCCTCGGCGTAACGCGACTGCGCGCAGAAGCCGCAGTCCTCGGCGCACCCACCCGACTTGGCGTTGACCAGCGAGCAGAGATCCGTGGATTCGCCGAAGTTCTCCCGGCGCACGGCCCAGGCGCGTTCGACGAGCGCCCCGATCTCTTCGTGGTCGGTGAGCTCGCCAAGCCGCAGCGCCTCGTCGAACGAGATCAGCGAGGGCATCGCAGCCGAAATCTAGGCTCGAGACCGGACGCCTACGCCACGGGCGCGTTGCGCAACGACTCCCACAGGTACAGGCACGCGAGCGTGCGTTGCGGGCGCCAGGGCTCGGCGATGCGCTCGAGCTCGTCCGGCTTGGGCAGCTCGTCGAGGTCGTACGCACGCTCGACCGCCCTGCGGATCCCGAGATCGCCGACCGGAAGCACATCGGGCCGGCCAAGCTGGAAGATGAGGAACATCTCAGCGGTCCAGCGGCCGAAGCCGCGGACGGCGGTGATCTCGGCGATCACTTCCTCGTCGGACATCGTCGCCAGCACTTCAAGCTCGAGCTCGCCGCTCTCCACGTGTCGCGCGAGGTCCCGCACGTACTCGACCTTGCGGCCCGAGAGCCCTGCCGCGCGAAGGTCCTTCTCGTCTGCCTCGAGCAGCTCTGCCGGGGTCGGCATCCGCTCGCCGTAGGGCGCCACCAGCCGGCCGAAGATCGTCGCGGCGGCCTTGGCCGAGAGCTGTTGGCCGACGAGCGCTCGCAAGAGCACGGCCCAGGCGTCACGCACCTGTCCGCGCTCTCGCAGCCTGCGCTCGACGCTCATGCGGCCGTGCGAGGCGACGAGCTCGGCCATGACCGGGTCGGAATTCGCGAGGCGTGCGTGAGGGGTCATGGCCGCGTCGAACCCTAAGGTGCCGGAGTCGAGCCAAGCGGGGACGGGGCCGAAACTCCGCCCCCGGGGCGATGTTTGATGGCAGAGATGTCTCTCGCACCACTCAGGGCGCGCCGTAGGGCGGCGGGCGCGCTGACTGCAGCCATCGTCCTCGCGCTCGCCGTGACCGCTTCCTCGGCGCTCGAACGAGGGACCGATCGCGCACCGGCCGCCAGCCTGGACCAGGGCAAGCGCGCCAAGCCATCCAAGAAAAAGAAGCGCAAGCTACGCAAGCTGCCGAACGTGGTCGTCGTGGTCACCGATGATCAGACCCTCGCCTCCTACAACGACGCGACGATGCCTTTCGTGAGCGACTTCATGGAGGGTCAGGGCACGACGTTCACCAACGCCATCGCGACCTCGCCCAACTGCTGCCCGTCGCGCGCGTCGATCATCACCGGCCAGTACCCGCACAGCCACGGCGTGCTCTCCAACCGCCTCGGCTATACGGCGCTGCGAGGCAAGAAGAGCACGCTGCCCGTGTGGCTGCGGCGCAAGGGCTACGCCACCGCTCACGTCGGCAAGTACCTGAATGGCTACGCCGAGTTCGTCGACGATGACACGAAGGGCGCCCCGGGATGGGACGAGTGGCACACGATGCTGGCCCCGCGCTACTACGGCTACAAGCTGGCCAGCAACGAGCGGCTGATCCGGCACCAGAACTCCGACAAGGACTATTCGGCGCGCGTGATCACCAGGCGAGCGAGGAAGATCGTCCGGCGCTACGTGCCGAAGGCGGCGCCGCTGTTCCTTGCAGTCGACTACTACAACCCGCACACACAGGCCGGTGGTCAGGAACGCTGCGCGGGAGCTGCCCGCCCGGACCCGGCCGACGAAGACCTGTTCGTCGACGAGCCGTTGCCCCAGCCCCCGGGCTTCAACGAGGCGGACGTCGAGGACAAGCCCACGTTCATCCGCCGTCTGCCCTTGATGGACCAGACCGCGATCGACGCGGCCGTGCTCCGTTACGGCTGCGCGCTGGCGTCGCTGGCGGCGGTCGACCGAGGGCTGGAACAGATCGTCGGCGCCGTGTCCAAGCGAGGCGAGCTCGACAAGACGGCGGTCCTGTTCATGTCCGATAACGGCTACTTCTACGGCGAGCACCGCCTGCCGGAGCAAAAGCAGCAGGCGTTCGAGGAGGCGATCAAGGTGCCGTTCGCCGTCCACTGGCCGGCGAAGCGCGTCCCCAGCCCGCCGGGCACGGTCTCCGAACCGGTCGCGAACATCGATCTCGCCCCGACGATCCTCGAGCTGGCCAAGGCCAGGCCGTGCCGAGGGCGCGGGCGCTGCCGAGTGATGGACGGCCGCTCCCTGATGCCACTCGTCAGCGGCGGAAGCTGGCCCGCCGAGCGCGTGCTCGGGATCGAGTTCGATGTCAACGAGACGCGCGCCAGGCGCGGTTCGACGTGCGCGTTCGACGGCGTCCGAACCCCGATCGACATGTACGTCGAGCACAAGCGGGTCGTCTCCGATCCCCAGGAGGGGATCTGCGAGCCGACGAGCGAGGCGGAGCAGTATCAGCTCGCGGCTGATCCCGTCTATGGGGCTCTGCCGCCCGACCCGTTTCAGCTGCGCAACCTGACCTCGCCGCTGGTGGCGGCGTCCGACGATCCGAATGTCGTGGCCCGGCGGTCAGAGCTCGACCAGCTGCTTGATCGGATGCGCGTCTGCTCGGGCATCGCCGGCCGCGACCCGGCACCAAACAGCGGCCACTACTGCCAGTGACGGTCCGCCACGCCACCCTGGCGCTGGCGACGCTGGTGATCTCAGCGGCGCTTGTGCTCATCGGCTCCGACGCCGGCGAGCGCGCGGACGCCGCCACGAACGCCCGCAAACCGAACATCATCCTGGTCGTCACAGACGACCAGCCGGCCTCGGCGTTCAACAGCGCGACGATGCCGAGGACGGTTCGCCGACTGGGGCGGCCCGGGACGAGCTTCACCGAGGCGATCGCGAGCACCCCGCTGTGCTGTCCCTCGCGGGCGACGATGCTGACCGGCCAATACGCGCACAACACCGGCGTGCTGGCCAACGATCCCGGCTGGCCGGCCTTGCCCGAACGCAACAACACGCTGCCGAACTGGCTGCGCCGGGCCGGCTATCGCACCGCGCACGTCGGCAAGTGGCTCCACCACTACGGCGAGAAGACCGAGCGCAAGAACGCAGTCGCCCCGGGGTGGAGCCAGTGGCACACGTTCCTGGGCCTCGAGTACTTCGATTACCGGCTGCGGGTCAACGGCCGCTCGGTCCGGTATCGCCGCGAGCCCGGCGACTATCTGACCCGAGTCCTCAACCGCCGCGCAGCCCGGCTGGCAAAGCGCCTGCTGCCGCAGCGCAAGCCGCTCTACCTCCAGTTCGATCACCTCGCGCCGCATCGCGGCAGCGGCGGCTCAAACCGTTGCCGCAACAGCGCCGCTCCGGACCCGCGCGACCGCAAGCTCTTTCGCAAGCAGCCGCTGCCGACGCCGCCCTCGTTCAACGAGGCCGACGTCTCGGACAAGCCGTCTTTCGCAAGCGATCGCCCGTTGCTCGACGGCTCGCAGGTCAAGTCGATCCAGCGCAAGTACCGTTGCGCCCTGGCATCGCTGCGCGCGGTCGACCGAGGGATCGCCAAGCTCGTGCGCGCCGTACGGAAGTCGGGAGAGCGTCGCAACACCGCGATCATCTTCACCTCTGACAACGGCTTCTTCAACGGCGAGCACCGGATGCTGCGCGGCAAGGTGCTTCCGTACGAGGAGGCGCTGCGCGTGCCGCTCGTAGTGCTCTTGCCTCGCAAGCTCGCCGGGCAGGGAGGCCAGCCCAGCGTTGCGTCCGAACCGGTCGCGAACGTCGACTTGGCGCCGACCATCCTCCAGCTCGCGGGCGCCTCGCCGTGCCGGCGACAGGACTGCCGCACGCTCGACGGGCGCTCGCTGGTCGGGCTAGCGCGCGGGTCGACCGCTGGATGGCCGTCGGATCGCGCGATCGCGGTCGAGTTCGACGGCGTCGGATCGAGGGCGCCCTCGTACGGCGACACCTGCGCCTACGCCGGCCTGCGCACTCCCGAGCGGCTGTTCGTCGACCACGTCGAGCTGCCGAACCCGGCAGCCGACTACGCCTGCGAGCCCTCGCCCGGCGCCCAGGAGCTCTACCACCTCGACGTCGACCCGTTCCAGCTCGACAACCTGGCTGCCACGAACCCCGCCGGGACGGCCGCCGAACGCGCGGCGCTGCTGGCGCGCCTTGACGCGCTGCGCACCTGTGCGGGCATCGCCGGACGCGACCACGCGCCGCCGGGCGCCGCGAACTGCGAGTAGCGACGCGGCACCGCTACTTGCGCGCGAAGCGCGTGTTGGAGCGGCTGCATGGGGGAGGCAATGGCTGACACGTCTCGTCGCTCACGCTTTCTTAGGGTTCTGGCAGCGGTGGCGCTGCTCCCCGCGCTGGCGGCCGGCCTGGTCGCACAAGGGGCCGGCGACCCCACGGCCGCGCACGCGAAGAAGAAGAAAAAGCGCGACCCCAACGTGGTCGTGATCCTCACCGACGACATGGACGTCACCGAGATGCGGATCATGGACGAGGTCAACTCGGAGATTGGCGACCGAGGCGTCACCTTCGCCAACAGCTTCGTCAACTGGGCCGTGTGCTGTCCCTCGCGAGCGACGCTGCTGACCGGCCAGTACGCCCAGAACCACGACGTCCGCGGCAACAGCGCCAACCAGGGCGGCGGCTTTGCCAACTTCAACAACAACAACACGCTGGCGCTGTGGCTGCGGGACGCCGGCTACCACACGACGCACATCGGCAAGTTCCTGAACGGCTACGGGGGTGCCGGCTCCGGAGCGTCGTTCGTCCCGCCCGGGTGGTCGGAGTGGTACGCGGGCACCGACGGCACGACCCACACGGTCTTCAACTACACGCTGAACGAGAACGGCAACCTCGTCGAATACGGCGACGACGTCTCGGAGTTCAAGCAGGACGTCCTCACCGAAAAGGCGGTGGACCTGATCGAGCGCCGGGCGCCCGCCAAGAAGCCGTTCTTCCTCCACCTGTCGTACACGGCATCGCACAGCGGCGGCCCGAACCCGAACCCCAACCCGCCCACGAACGAGTGCGCGGGAACGGCCAAGCCCGCGCCGCGCCACGCCGACGTCTTCGACTCCGAGCCGCTGCCGCAGCCGCCGAACTTCAACGAGGCGGACATGTCCGACAAGCCCGAGAGCCTGGCGACGAACCCACCGCTCACCGCGGGCGACATCGCCGACATCACGCGCAACTACCGCTGCCGGCTTGGCTCGCTGCTCTCGGTCGACGAGGGTGTCGGGGAGATCATGGACGCGCTGCGGGCAAGCGGCGAGCTCAAGAACACGCTGGTGATCTTCACCTCGGACAACGGCTTCTTCCACGGGGAGCACCGCGTCAAGCAGGGCAAGACGCGGCTGTATGAGCCATCGATCCGGGTGCCCTACGCGATGCGCGGCCCGGGCGTGCCGAAGTCGGGCAAGGCGGTGCGCGACCTGATCATCAACGCCGACACCGCGACGACGATCGTCGATGCCGCGAACGCCAAGGCGCGGCTGCCGATGGACGGCCGCTCCCTGTTCCGCGCCGCCAAGCGGCCGCGGAAGGTCACAGGCCGGACGCTGATGCTCGACACCGCCGGCTACAAGGCCGTGCGCACACAGCGGTTCATCTACGCCGAGCACGACGCCGGCGAGGTCGAGATGTACGACTTGGTGAACGACCCCTACGAGCTGGAGAGCGTTCACGACGACGGCGCCTACAACAAGGAGCGCTCCCGCCTTGCTCGGCTGCTGGACGAGTTCCGGCGCTGCTCGGGACGCGAATGTGCGCGAGGGCCCAATGTGAAGCTGAAGCTCACGCCCGACAAGACCGGCCAGGGCTGCCGCCCGCCGCGGCTCAAGGCGACGCTGGGCGGCGGCGAGAAGGGCGCGGTCACCGAGGCGATCTTCCGGGGCGGCGGCAAGCGCGACCGCGACCGCCGCAAGCCCTTCAAGTTCAAGCTCAACGCCGCCGGCAAGGGCAAGGTCAAGATCAAGGCAACGATCGAGCTACGCGACGGCCGCGTGGACAACACGTTCAAGCGCAAGACGAAGGTCTGCGGCTAGCCCCGATCCCGCTCGTAGGTCAGCACGACGACCCCCTCGGGGCCGACCGGCCGGCATTCGGTGAGGCGCATGGGCCGCATGTCGCTCAGCTCGCCGAAGAGCTTCCTGCCGGTGCCCAGGATCACCGGGAAGACCATGAGGTTGACCTGGTCGACGAGGTCGCTCTCCATCAGCTCCTGCACCAGCCGCAGGCTGCCGGGAATCTGAATCGTTCCGTCCGTCGCTGCCTTCAGCCGCGAGACCTCCTCGGTTGCGTTGCCGTTCAGCACGGTGGTGTTGTCCCACTCGGGATCCTCGAGCGTTGAGGAGACGACGTACTTCGGCATCGAGTTGAACTTCTCGGCGAACGGCCCCTCCCGCGCCGGCCAGGCGTTCGCGAAGCTCTCGTAGGTGATGCGCCCGATCAAGAGCACGTCGGAGGACAGGGTTTCGTCGAGCTTGAACTGATTGCCCTCGTCGCCGCGGTCGAACTTGAACGTCCACCCGGGGTACTTGAAGTCCTCGCCGCCGGGCGCCTCCATCACGCCGTCGAGGGACAGAAACTCGGTTACCAGAAGCTTTGCCATTCGTTCCGTTCCTTTCCTGATCGCTTCAGGTCTGCGTTCGATAGTTGAGGTAGACGACGCCGTGGTCGTACGCCTCGGAGTTCGCGAGTGAGAACTCACTCGCCTCCGCGTCGTCGGTGAACAGGCGGAGCCCTCCGCCGCGGGTGAGGGGATACATCAGTAGATGCAGCTCGTCGACGAGCCCGTCGGCGAGCATCGCCCGGACCAGCGTAATGCTGCCCGAGGTGTAGAGGTCGCCGTCGACCTCGTCCTTGAGCTTGCGGATCCTGTCGGCGTCGTACGCCCCGATGACCTCGGAGTTGCGCCAGGTCGGATCCGTGAGCGTCCCGGAGACGACGTACTTGGTGGTGTCGTTGAAGAACGGCGCTCCCGGATCGTCTTCGACTGTTCGCGTGGACCACGCCGGCTCGAACATCTCGTAGGTGTTGCGCCCGAGCACGATGGCCTTACAGCGGTCCGTGACCGCACCGAGGTCCCGTTCCATCTCATCCAGGAACTCGTACTCGGCGGTCCAGGTCGGCGCGTCGACCACGCCGTCCAGGCTCATGAACTCGTGTACGTGGAGTGCTCCCATTCGTCTCTCCTTCGTCGTTGCCTAGCCCTGCGCCAGCCACTCGCCAAGCTTGTCGAGCTGCCCGTTCCAGCCGGCCTCCGCGTCGGCCATGATCTCGTCGGTCGTAAAGCCGTCGAAGTGCGAGCTGACCTCGGTTCTGCCGTCCCCGAGGTCCGTGAAGGTCACCGTCACCTGTCCCGCCCCGAGGCCGCGCTGTGCCTCCCATGCGAAGACCAGGCGCTCGGGCTCGACCACCTCGCGAAACTCCATCTCGGTCGGGAACTCGGTCCCGTCGGCGTCCGAGACCATCGTCATGCGAAACGCGCCGCCCGGCCGCAGGTCGACCTCGATGGTTTCGAGCGGCGTGCTGATCCCCCGCGGTCCCCACCAGCACGTGAGCTGCTCAGGCTCGGTCCACGCCTTCCAGACGAGCTCGCGCGGCGCGACGAAGACGCGCGTGAACGTCTGCTGACGACGAGTCATCCCGCCCTCGGCAGATTCGTTCATGCCCCTTCCTCCCTCTGGATCGCGTTCAGGTGCTCGGATAGCCGGTCGAAGCTGCCGTCCCAGAACTCCGAATGGCCAGCGAGCCATCCCAGAGCCTCGCGCAGCGGATCGGGACGCAGGCGGCATGGCCGCCGCTGGGCCTGACGCCCGCGCTCGACCAGGCCCGCCCGTTCCAGCACCTTGACGTGCTTGGAGATGGCGGGCAACGTCACGTTGAAGGGTTCGGCGAGTTCGCTCACGGTCGCTTCGCCGTTGGCGAGTCGCGTCAAGATCGCCCGCCGGGTCGGGTCGGCGAGGGCGGAGAAGACGCTGTCGAGCTGGGCGGCGGTCACAAGTAAACCACTCGGTTATTTAACCGAGCGGTTGACCCTATCGAACCGGGTCCGCTAGCGCCCTTGCCAGCGCGGTCGGCGGCGCTCGGCGAACGCCCGGATGCCCTCGCGAAAGTCCTCGGAGGCAAAGCACGAGCGGCGCAGCTCCACGAGCTCGCGCTCCTGCTCCTCCGTGAGCCGCTGAAAGCGCGCCAGGGTTTCGATGGCGCGCTTGTTGCCCTTCATCGACAGCGGCGCGTTGCCGGCGATCTCGCTCGCCAGCGCCAGCGCGGCTGACTCGACCTCGCCGTCGGCGACGACCTCGTTGACCAGGCCGATGCGCTCGGCGCGGTCGGCATCGAGGTTCCGCCCGGTGAGAAAGAGCCCCTTGGTGTAGGCGACGCCGATCACGTCGATGAACCGCTCAAGTCCGGTGTGGCCGTAGATCAGGCCGAGCTTCGCGGGAGGCATGCCGAGCTTGGCCGAGGCGGCGCACACCCGCAGGTCGCAACGGACAGCCAGCTCCAAGCCGCCGCCGAGGCAGTGGCCGTTGATCGCGGCGACCACGGGGTAGGGGTGGGCGCTCACCGCTTCCATCGCCGCGTGGAATGGATGTGCGACCAACGACTCGGCGTCCTCTGAGAACGACTCCTCGGGGATCCCACCGATGTCGTAGCCGGCGGAGAACGCGTCGCCGGTGCCGGTGACGATCACGCAACGGATCTCGATGCCCCGGTCGAGCTCGGGCAGCGCCGCCGCGAGCGCGTCGAGCACTTCGTGATCGAGGGGGTTGCGCTTTTCCGGGTTGTTGAGCCTCAGCCGGGCGACCGCGTCGGCCGGCTCGTCGAGCAGCAGCTTGCCTCCCGCTAGCTCCTTTGGGGGCACAGGACTATCGGGGACCCGGTCGGCCCCGGACGCGAAGCAGAGGAGCCGACAGGCAGTTGTTCGTGGTCGTGGTGCTCATTCGAGCACCACGAGCACGTCCCCTTCTTGGACGGACTGCCCCTCCTCGCAGCGGATCTCGGCCACCTTGCCGGCGTCCTCTGCCTCCACCGGCATCTCCATCTTCATCGACTCGAGGATGACGACTGCGTCGCCGTCGTCGACGTCATCGCCGACCGCGACCTCGATCTTCCACACCGTGCCGGTGATATGGGCGGGGATCTCCGTCATCTGGCGCGGCAGAATATCCGCACGTGCGGCCGGGTCCCCTGGTGATAGTCGCCGCCCGGAACGAGGCCGATCGTGTCGGCGCCACTCTCGACGCCTTGAGGAACGTGTTTCCCGACGCCCGCCTGTGGGTCGCCGACGACGCGTCGGACGACGAGACCCAGGCGGCGGCGATCGGGCACGGGGCGCAGGTGGTCAGCAGGGGACGCCCGCACGGCAAGGGAGGCAACGTCACCGCCGCCGCGAAGGCGGCTCTCGGCGACGAGCCCGTGCCCGAGCACACCCTGCTCTGCGACGCTGACCTCGGCAGCTCGGCGGCGCAGTTGTCGGCGCTGGCCGGGGCGGTCCAGGACGGCAGCTGCGATTTGGCGATCGCCGCGTTTACGCATCGCGTTGGCGGCGGCTTCGGCCTGGCGGTCGGCTTCGCGCGCTGGGCGATCGAGCGGCGCAGCGGCTACCGGGCGCGAGCGCCGATCTCAGGTCAGCGGGCGATGCGAACCGCCGTGCTGCGCGAGCTGCTGCCGTTTGCATCGGGCTACGGAATGGAGATCGGAATGACCGTCGACGCCGTCCGGGGCGGCTACCGCGTGCAGGAGGTCGAGCTCGATCTCTCTCACCGGGCGACGGGCCGCAACCTGCGCGACTTCCTGCACCGGGGCCGCCAGCTGCTCGACTTCGTGCGCGTCTGGTGGTCGCGGCGCAAGCGGGGATAGCCTCCCGGCCCGTGATTCTCGCCATCGATCAAGGGACGACCGGAACGACGTGCCTCGTGTTCGACCGCGACGGGCGCATCCGGGGCCGTGCCTACAGCGAGTTCCAGCAGCATTTCCCGCGGCCCGGCTGGGTCGAGCACGACGCGAACGAGATCTGGGACGTGACGCGCCGGGTCGCGTCGCACGCGCTGGCCGACGCCAAGGCGGATGCCGGGAGCCTGAACGCGATCGGGATCACCAACCAGCGCGAAACCGTCGTCGCCTGGGATCCGAAGACCGGCGAGCCGGTCCACAACGCGCTGGTCTGGCAGGACCGGCGCACGGCGGCGCGCTGCGACGAGTTGCGCGAGGCCGGCCACGAGGACCTGGTGCGCGAGCGCACCGGCCTCGTCATCGATCCGTACTTCTCCGGCACCAAGGTCGAGTGGCTGCTCCACAACGTTGAGGCGGCCCGCGAGGCTGTCTTCGGCACTATCGATTCGTGGCTGGCCTTCAAGCTCACGGGCCGTCACGTCACCGACTACTCGAACGCTTCGCGCACGCTGCTGTTCGACATCAAGGAGCTCCGCTGGGACCCGGAGCTCTGCGAGCTGCTGGGAGTCGATCCGCGGCAGTTGCCCGAGCCCGTCCCGTCGGCGGCGGTCTACGGGCAGACGGACGAGTTCGGCGGCCAGATCCCAGTCGCCGGGATCGCGGGCGATCAGCAGGCGGCGCTGTTCGGCCAGGCGTGCCTCGAGCCCGGGATGGCCAAGAACACATACGGCACCGGGAGCTTCGTGCTGCTCAACGCCGGCGGGCAGGTTCCCGACCCGGCCGAAGGGCTGTTGACCACGGTCGCCTGGGGGCTCGACGGGCACGTCGACTACGCGCTGGAGGCTGCGGTGTTCGTCACGGGGGCGGCGGTCCAGTGGTTGCGCGACGGTCTCGGGCTGGTCACGGAGGCGGCTGAGACCGAGGGCTTGGCAGCGTCGCTGCAGTCGAACGACGACGTCTACTTCGTGCCTGCGCTCACGGGGCTGGGCTCGCCGCACTGGGATCCCTACGCGCGGGGGACGATCATCGGCATCACCCGTGGCACCGGGCGTGCCCATCTAGCGCGCGCAGCGCTGGAGGCGATCGCCTACCAGGCCGTCGACGCCGTTCGAGCCCAGGAGGCGGTGGCGGGGCAGCGGCTTGCCGAGCTGAAGGCCGACGGCGGCGCGGTGGCGAACCGGTGGCTGATGCAGTTTCAGGCCGACGTGCTCGGCGTGCCGGTGATCGTGCCCGAGATCTCCGAGACCACCGCGCTCGGCGCGGCCTATCTGGCCGGAATCGGCGCGGGCTTCTGGGACCGCGAGGAGGTGGCGACGATGTGGCGTCAGGCGGCGAGCTACGAGCCGCGCATCGGCGACGACGAGCGCGGGACGCTGCTGGGCCGCTGGCACGACGCGCTCGAGCGCGCCAAGGGATGGGCGCGCGGGGCCCAAATCGCCTGAGTAACCCGTCCGCCCACCGGGGGTACGGAGCGTAGGAGCCGGCGGTGCCGGCTCGTTCACCCCTGACCGGCACATGCTGCCTTCGCGGCTAAAGCCGCTCACCTGAAGAATCCCTACCGACACCAGCTTCTTTCGCGGCTAGAGCCAGTCACCCGAACATATGGCCGACATCAAGCCACAGGTCTACAAGGATCCGCGACCCGCGGAGGAGTTCGACAAATACCACGAGTGGGCGCGGACGCACAAGCCGGGGTGGACCTACGAGCTGGCGCGGATGATCATGACGCCGATCGCGATCGGTCCCTACCGGACCCGAGCGATCGGCACCGAGAACGTGCCCGCCGACGGCCCGCTGATCCTGGCGCCCAACCACTTCTCGAACATGGACCACTTCTTCGCCGGCGTCTACATCCGGCGCAAGGTCCAGTTCCTGGCCAAGTCCCAGTTGTTCGGCAACAACGCGATCCTCACCTACATCTTCCGCGTCGGCGGCGTCTTCCCAGTTCGCCGCGGCCATCACGACGAGGAGGCGTTCATCACGGCGCGTTCGATCTTCGACCGCGGCGGTTGCGTGTTGATCTACGCCGAGGGCGGACGCTCCCGCAGCGGCGGGCTCGGGGAGCCGCGGCCGGGCGTGGGGCGGATGGCGCTCGAATCGGGCGTCCCGGTGGTTCCCGTGGCGATCCACGGATCGCTCGGCGTGCGCAAGTGGCGCAAGCTGCGCTTCCCGAAGGTCACGGTCCAGTACGGCGAGCCGATGACGTTCGAGATCGTTGCGAACCCGAGTCGCGAGCAGCAGCAGGAGGCCGCCGAGCGGATCTTCGACCCGGTGCGCCAGATGTACGAGGCGCTAGAGAAGCAGGGCCGGGCGGGCGTGATCAAGGCCCTGCGCCGCGGCGCGGCCGACGCGGTCGCCGGCGCCTCGGCGCCTCACACGCAGGCTCGCTGATCTGTACTACTCGTAGCGGTCATCGAGCGCCGGCCAGAACTCCGGGTCGTGGCCCGGGATGATCACGGCTTGCGGGAACTGGCGGTGAAAGAGCTTCAGCTCCTGGAGCGAGCGCCGGTAGGTGTGCGGATCCTCGGGGCGCGGCGCAGGGGGCCGGCCGGTGAGCTGACCGTGGGTGTAGATAGCGTCGCCGGCGATCAGCAGGTCGCGGTCGCGCAGGCGGCAGAGCACTCCCTGGTGGCCCGGGGTGTGGCCCGGCAGCGACACCAAACGGACGCTGCCGTCGCCGAAGAGATCGAACGTACGCCCGAACGTGGAGTACGACTCAATTCCGGGTCCGTCGTAGCTCACAGTCCGGTAGTCGAACGCGTAGTCGTAGTGGGCGGGCCGATAGCCGTGCACGATCGGCCGGCCGACGGTTGTGGCAAAGCGCCACTCCGCGGCCGTGAGGACGAACATGGCCCCGGCGAACTCCGACATGCCCGACGCGTGGTCGTAGTGCAGGTGAGTCATCACCACCAGGCGCAGGGTCCGGTGGTCGATGCCGCGGGCGCGCAGCTGGGCGGGCAGGTCCTCGCCCGGGTCGAGCTTGGGCTTCACCGTCGTGGCGGCAAGGCGCCCGAAGTTCGCGGTGGGCTTCGCCGTGACGGACGGGTGCAGGCCGGTGTCGACCACGAACGGCCCCAAGGAGGGGTGGCGGATCAGGAAGGCGGGGCACGGGACCGTCCACCAGTGGGAGCGCGTCGTGCCAACCCCCAGGGCCCGGAGGTTCGCGAGCCTGTCCGTGCTCTCCATCCACTCGCCCGGGAACTTCACCTCGCCGACCTTCAGCGGCTCCACGCTCACCGTCGTGCCCTCGGCGCCGCCTCCCGGCAGGGGCTCGCGGAGCGGTCGCGGCTCGATGTGGACCTTCATGCGGCGAGCGTAGCCACGAGCCGCGATTAGAGTCCCAGCCGAATGAACGACCGCAAGTCCTCGATCTTCGTGCCCGGCCTGCTCGACGGCCAGGTGTGCGTGGTCTCCGGGGCGGGCACCGGGCTCGGCAAGGCGACCGCGCTCGAGCTGGCCCGGTTGGGGGCGACGGTGGTCGGTTGCGGGCGTCGTGCGGAACCGCTGGCCGAGACGGTCGGCGAGATCGAGGCTATGGGTGGGACCGCCGAGGCCCACGCCTTGGACATCAGGGACGACGAGGCGGTCGAGGCGCTTTTCGACGGGGTGACGGAGCGCCACGGACGCCTGGACCTGCTGGTCAACAACGCAGGCGGTCAGTTCCTCAGCCCGGCCGAAGCGATCTCGCCGAAGGGGTTCCGGACGGTGATCGAGCTCAACGTCGTCGGCACGTGGCTGATGACCCACGCCGCGGCGACCAAGGCCTTCATCCCTCAGCGCTCGGGCAAGGTCGTCAGCATCACCATCTCCCCGCACAACGGGATGCCCGGCATGGTCCACTCGGGCGCCGCTCGGGCTGCGGTCGAGAACATGATGCGCACGCTGTCGATCGAGTGGGCGCGCTTCAACGTCAAGCTGTGCGCGATCGCGGCAGGCCAGTTCGACACCGAGACCCTGCGCACGAAGTACCCCCCGCCGGTGGCCGAGCGCGTCCATCGCACGGTGCCGCTGCAGCGGCTGGGGACGGAGGAGGAGATGGCGTGGATGGTCGCCTACCTGGCGTCGCCGGCGGGCGACTTCGTCTCCGGCGCGGTGCTCACGCTCGACGGCGCGCGCGACAACTGGTTCGGCGCCTGGCCACCGGCCGGCGCCGCCGACGAGACGGGCGAGCCGCTCGCCGAGCAGCGACGCACCGCCAACTGATCAGGCCGGCCTCAGGTCGTCATGCCGCCGAATTGTCCGCCGGTGACGTTCAACACCTGCCCGTGGACGTAGTTGCTGAGCTCCGAGCTCAGGAACAGGACGGGCTTCGCGGCCTCCTCCGGCTGCGCTGCGCGCCCGAGCGGGATGATCATCGCGGCCATCGCGCGCGTCTGCTCGGGGATTCCCAGCTCGACCTTCTCGCCGCCGACCTCGATCTCCTCGCCCGCCTCCTTGGCCTGTGTCAGGCGAGTCTCGATGAAGCCGAAGGCGACCGCGTTGACGTTGATCTTGAACGAGCCCCACTCCTTGGCGAGGGTCTTGGTCAGCCCGACGACGCCGGCCTTGGCCGCGGAGTAGTTCACCTGCCCGGCGTTGCCCATCGTGCCCGAGATCGAGGTGACGTTGACGATCTTGCGGAAGACCTCCTTGCCCTCGCCCATCTCCTGCTTGGCGGCTTCGCGCCAGTGGGGCGCCAGGGCGCGGATGACCCGGAACGGGACGATGGTGTGGATATCGAGCATAGCCTGGAACTGCGCGTCGGTCATGCGGTGGATGACGCCGTCCCAGGTGTAGCCGGCGTTGTTGACGAGGATGTCGACTTGCCCGAACGCTTCGACGCCCTTGGCGACGAGCTCGTCCGGGACGCCCTCCTTCGTCAGGTCCCCGGCGAAGACGGCGGTCTCGCCGTCGATCTCGCTCGACGCCTGCTCGGCGACGTCGCCGTCGATGTCATTGATCAAGACCTTCGCGCCCTCCGCGACGAACAGCTCCGCTGTCGCGCGGCCGATTCCGCGCGCCGATCCGGTGACGATCGCGGCCTTCCCGTCAAGCAGTCCCATGCTCCGAATTCACTCCCAATCGTCGTCGTCAGTTGATGTAAGGGCTCGGCACTCTATGGATTCGGGCGCGTGACGGTTCCGCTACCGACGTTCGCCTCGCGCGCATTCGTTGTCGTCAGCGTGGCGCTATGCGCGGCGAAACGAACGTTGACCACAACTATTGGGGACAACGTTCGTCTCGTGGAGATCGGGCTCTGGCGGGCGTCGCGGGCGGCGGTGATCCGGCGGTGGCGGAGCTGGGAGAGATGCAACATGGCGTCGTTTCGCACGCTCAGCTGCGGGCCCTCGGGCTCAGCCGCCGGGCCATCGAACACCGGATCGCGCGGAAGCGCTTGATCCCTGTTTATCGCGGCGTCTACGCGGTGGGGCGTGCGGGGCTTGGCAAGGAGGGCAGGTGGCTGGCCTCGGTACTCGCTGTGGGCCCGGGCTGCGCTCTCAGCCATCCATCGGCCGTGGCGCTGTGGGCGCTGCGACCGCACGTGCCGGAAGTGACTCATGTCACCTCGCCTCGTCGCCGGAGGACACACCGCGACGTGATCGTCCACCACACTCTCCTGCCCGCCGACGAGCTGACCATCGAGCTCGGGATCCCGGTTACAACCGTGGCGCGCACCCTATTCGACTTCGCCTCGTGCGCCGCTCGCGCCGAAGTCCAGCTTGCGATCAATGAGGCAGAGCGGCGTGGCCTAGGTGATGCGCCCTCGCTTCCGGAGTTGATCGAGCGCTACCCGCGGCACCGAGGTGTACGGGTGCTGCGTCAAGTCCTCGGAGATGGCTGGGTGGGCCGAGGGATCACTCGCAGCGTCCTCGAGAAGCGGTTCCTGGCATTCCTCGCCAAGACAGGCCTGCCGAGGCCCGAGGTCAACGCGAGCCTCCAGACTGGCGATCGCTGGGTGGAGGTCGACTGCCTCTGGCGTTCTGCCCGGCTGATCGTCGAGTTGGATGGCCACGCCTATCACGCCGACCGCGTGGCGTTCGAACGTGACCGTGCGCGAGACCGGAAGTTGGCCGCGGCTGGGTGGCGAGTGATCCGCGTGACCTGGCGCCAACTCGTGCACGAGCCGCAGCCGCTGGCGTCCGACCTCCGCGCTCTTCTGAATCGTCGAGAGGAACCTTGACCACAACTATTGTGGTCAACGTTCCGTTCGCCGTGTCGCGGGCTGTCGCCTCCCCTGCCCGGCGCAGGATCGGCGCGATTGGGTGGACGGCTACAGGCCCAGCCGGCGGCTGATGATCTCTTTCATGATCTCGTCGGTGCCGCCGCCGATCGGGCCGAGCCGGGCGTCGCGCAGGGCTCGCTCGATGCCGTACTCGCGCATGTAGCCGTAGCCGCCGAAGATCTGCACGCACTCGTCGGCGACCTCGACAGCCGCCCGCTGCGTGAGCAACTTCGCCATCGAGACCTCGGTGGTCGCGTCCTCGCCGGCGGCAAAGCGCCGCAGGCAGTCGTACGTCAACGCCCGTGAGGCCTCGAGCTTGACTCCGATCTCGGCGAGCTTGTGCCGGATCGCCTGGAAGCGCCCGATCGGGCGGCCGAACGCCTCGCGCTCCTTCGCATAGGAGACGGCCACGTCCAGCAGCTTGCGCATCCCGCCCACGGCGCCGAGGGACATCAGCAGTCGCTCCCACTCGAAGTTGGCCATGATCAACTTGAACCCCTGGTTCTCCTCCCCTAGGAGGTTCTCAGCCGGCACCTCGACGTCGGTGAACGCGAGCTCCCCGGTGTCCGACGAGTGCCAGCCCATCTTCTCCAGCTTCCGGGCCACCTCGTAGCCGGGCATCTCGCGCTCCAAGACGAGGAACGAGATGCCGTCGTGCCCGCCCGCCTGCGTCGTCTTGACCGCGCACACCAGCAGGTCGGCGCGCACGCCGTTGGTGATGAAGGTCTTGGAGCCGTTGACGACGTAGCCGCCGTCGACCTTGCGGGCGAAGGTGTTGATCCCGGCCACATCCGACCCGGCGCCCGGCTCGGTGATCCCCAGCGCCGCGATCTTCTCGCCGCGGATTGCCGGGCGAAGGAAGCGTTCGTGTTGCTCGGGTGTCCCGAAGCGATAGATCGGCGGAGTCGCGATGCCGGTGTGAGCGCCGAGGCCGGCCGCAACGCCGCCGCCGGCGCCCGCGGCCGCCAGCTCCTCGGCCCAGACCGCGTCGTGGACGTAGTCCCCGCCCTGCCCGCCGAGCTCCTCTCGGTACTTGAGCCCGAGAAAGCCGAGCTCGCCGGCCCGATCGAACAGCTCACGCGGAAACTCTCGTGCCTCCTCCCACGCGTCGAGGTTGGGGACGATCTCTTTGCGGACCCAGCAGCCGATCGTCTCGCGCAGCTGCTCGTGCTCGTAGGTGAACGGCGGCAGGAGGGCGCGTTCGCCGGTATCGCGGACGACGGTCAAGTTCCCGCCGCTTCCTCAGCTTCGCGTTCGGGAGCGCCGTGGTTCGCGGGGGCTCGCCAGGCGTCCATCGTCGTGTAGCCGCGCTCGGAGAAGTCGAAGCCGAGCAGGTCGCCGGTTGGGTTGCGCCGGTCGCCGTGGTGGTAGGCGCGGACCTCGGCGATCCTTCCGTCGCGCAGCCGGAACCACTCGGTGCCCCGGTTGAGCCGCTGCTCGCCCGACTTCGGGTCGCGCCAGGTCATCGTCCACTCGATCACGGCTTCGTCTCCCTGCTCGATGCCGTGCTCGTACCACCACTGGCCGTCGATGTTCTCGATCGCCCAGCGGGCGTTCTCCGCGATCCCGCGCCCTCGATGAGGACCGAGCCGGGTGTAGTAGTGAACGGCGTCGTCGGTGAAGTGGGCGGCGATGGCATCGACGTCGCCCGTGTTCAGAGCCTCGTAGTAGCTGCGGATGTGGTCGAGGTTGGACATGCCGCGCCCGCGGCGAACCCTAGATCAGCTCAGCCGGCCGGGATCTCGAAGAAGCGCGGGATGCGCGGACCGAACAGCAGGTCGCCGCGGATCTGGCGAAAGCAGCTCGTGTCATTGGTGAGGTTGTCACTGGCACCGTCAGGCCTGGTCTGACGAACTCGACGCTCACCCACGAAGCGACCGTCGACCTGCTTGCGCGTAGCGACACTTGGTCGAGGTCGTCCGCGTGGATCCGGCTATTGGCGGAGCGCCAATAGCCCGCTATGCTGCCGCCGGCATGACCGGCCCGGCGACGAAGGCCTCCGAGCGCCGCTGGACGCGACTCGAGCGAGACGAACGGCGAGAGCAGATTCTGAGCTGCGCCCGGCGGCTCTTCTCGGAGCGTCACTACGGCGCCGTCTCGATGGGCGAGGTCGCAGAGGCGGCGGGCGTCACGCGCGGCCTGCTGCACCACTACTTCGGCAGCAAGCGCGATCTGTACCTGGACGTCGTGCGCTCGATGCTGACGCTGCCCTCGTCGCTCTTCGCCGAGGCCGGCGACGGCAACAATCCCGAGGTCGCGCTGGCGGAGGCCGTCGACCGCTGGCTGAAGGTCGTGAGCAGCAACCGAGAGCCGTTCCTCGCCGTCGCCGGAACGCAGGAATTCGGCCGTGACCCCGAGATGGAGGCGATCGCCGAGGAGGCGCGCGAGCGCAGCGCCGACCAGGTGATACGGATCCTGCGTCCCGGCGATCCATCCGGGGCCTCGACGGAGCTCCGCGCCATGGTCCGCGCCTATTCCGGCTTCGTCCTCGCCGCCACGCTCGACTGGCTCGAGCGCGGGCAGCTGACCCGAGTCCAAGTCGAGGAGCTGCTCGTCCAGGGACTCCTCCAGCTCTACCGTGAGGTGCTGCCGCGGCTCGAGCGGCTCCGCGAGGCCGCGGCGTAGTCGCGCTACCCGACCCAGTCGTGCACCGGCACCCGGGCCTCGAGCACCGAGAAATCGCCCTCGTCGCGGATCGTCTCGGCCGCCGCGGCCACCGCTGCCATGCCGACGAAGGTCAGGGCTCCCCCGACGCTCACCCGCTGTCCGCCGGCCTCGACGATGTCCTGCATCGTGAAGCGGCGTAGCGCCAGCACGTTGAGGGGCTTTGAGATCGCGTTGGCGACGGCGCGGATGTCGTCGGTGCTTCGCAGACCTGGCGCGTAGAGAACGTCAGCGCCGGCGCGCTCATACGCCTGCAGCCGGGCGATCGTGTCGTCGAGGTCAGGGTTGTCGCGGATGTGGTTCTCGGCGCGCCCCGTGAGCATGAACCGAAACCCGAGCCCGCCGGCCGCCTCGGCAGCCGCCTGCACACGCTCGGCCGCCTCGTCGATCTCGTAGATCCGCTCGTCGTCCGGGTCCCAGTCCTCGATCGAGCCGCCGACGGCACCCGCGTCCGCCGCGCGCGTGATCGCACGCGCCGCCGCCTCGGGCTCGGCGCCGTAGCCGTTTTCGAGGTCGACGGAGACTGGGAGGGCGCTCGCAGAGGTGAGCAGGCGGACGTGGTCGGCCATCTCGTCGAGCGTCACGTTGCCGTCCATGCGGCCGAGGGTGAACGCGTGGCCGCCGCTCGTCGTGGCCAGCGCCTTGAAGCCCATCGCCTCCAAGGCGCGGGCCGAGCCCGCGTCCCACGGGTTGGGAATCACGAACGGCTCGCTTTCGTGCAGCGCTCGGAAGGCCTCGCCCTTCTGCTCCTGCGTGGGCCGTTCGTCGGACATCTCAACCGACCAAGATAATCCCTCGCCATCCGCGTCCTCATGGTCACACCGATGTGGCCCGGGCCCGACGACCCGGACTTCGGCGCCTTCCTGGTGCCGCTCGTGCGCGAGCTCGAGGCGCTCGGGCACGAGATGGAGGTCGTCGCGATCGACCACCGAGGCCGCTCTCGTGCCAAGTATGCGCGGCTGACGACCGAGGCGATAGGGCAGGCGCGTCGAGAGCCCCCCGACGTCGTTTTCGCACACATGCTGTTCCCAGCCGGTGCGAGCGGCGCGCTGGCGGCGCGCGTGGCCAAGGCCCCGCTCGTCGTCATGGTCCACGGTCAGGACGTCGCAAACCTGGGTCAGATCCGCGGAGTTGCTGCTGCAACGGGCTGGGTCGTGCGGCGCGCGGCGTGCGTGATCTCCAACTCCCGGTGGCTCGCCGACCGCCTCACGGAACGTCTCCCGGCGGCCGCGGCGAAGCTCGAGATCGCCAACTGCGGCATCGACCTCAACGCGTTCGCCCCGCAGCCCGCGGCGGCGGCGCGGGCGGAGCTCGGGTGGGAGGGCGAAGGCCCCGCGTTCTTATGCGTCGGTTCGCTGATCGAGCGCAAGAACGTGGTCCGCCTCGCCCAGGCGTTCGAATCGCTTGGCCGGGGGCGCTTGGCCTTCGTGGGCGACGGACCGCTCCGCAGAGCCGTGGAGGGGCGCCAAGACGTGCGCGTCACCGGCCGGATCCCCCAGGCCGACGTGCCGCGCTGGGTGGCCTCCTGCGACGTGCTATGCCAGCCGTCCCTGATCGAGCCGTTCGGCCAGGCGACTCTGGAGGGAATGGCGATGGAGCGAAGCGTCGTCGCCACGACGGTTGGAGGCCCACCGGAGTTCGTCTCACCTGACGCCGGCGTCCTCGTCGATCCGACCGACACCGGGGCCATCGCCGCGGCGCTCGAGCGGGCCGCGCAGCTGCCGTCGCCCAACCCGGCCGCGCGCGACGCGGCCGCCCAGCACGACGTCCGTCGCCAGGCGGCGCGAATGGCCAAGGTGCTGGAGCACGCCGTTACTCAGCGGAACTAGAGTGACCGTGATGACTCGGGCAGAAGCAGAACGCCAGTGCGCGCGGCTTGCCGCCGAGCACCCAGACCGGGCCACGCACCAGTGGCGACCGCGCGAGGAGGCCGACGGCGAGTGGTCGGTAGTCAAGATCGCTCTGCCGCCGATCGACCCAAACCGCCACGCCGAGCTAAGGGCCGACGAGAAACCGGCGACGACTGATGACCCACGGTCCGCTCATGAGCGGAACGTGGGGGGCCCGAACATCGGACCCATCCTCTAGCGCTTGCCCGCGACAGAGGCTCTCAGCACCCGAACCCTCAATCGGACGCTGCTCGAGCGACAGATGCTGCTCGAGCTGCGCGAGCCGAGTGCGCTCGAGACGATCGAGCACCTTGTCGGCATGCAGGGCCAGGAGCCGCTGGATCCCTACATCGGCCTCTGGACGCGGATCGCCGACTTCGACCCCGAAGAGCTGGCCGGGCTCGTCACGGATCGGACGGTGGTTCGCGGGCCGCTGCTGCGCGTGACGCTGCACATGGCCTCCGCTCGCGACTTCCTCCGCCTGCGCCCTGTGCTCCAGCCGCTGATGGAGAGCAGGTTCCGCAGCTCCCCGTTCGCCCGCGCGCTCGACGGAATCGACATCGAGGCGGTCGCCGCGGCGGGGCGGGAGCTGATCGAGGCGCAGCCGCGAACCCGCGCGGAGCTCAGCCAGCTCCTTGCCAAGCGGTGGCCAGATCGCGACCCGCTTTCGCTCGCCTACGTGATCACCCACGTCGTCCCGGTCGTGCAGGTGCCCCCGCGCGGGGTCTGGGGCAAGCGCGGGCAGGCGACATGGACCACCGTCGAGGCGTGGCTCGGTAGGCCGCCCGCGACGCAGCCCGATGTCGCCCGCATGTTCCGGCGCTACCTCGGTGCGTTCGGGCCGGCGAGCGTGATCGACTTTCAGAACTGGTCGGGGCTGAGCCGGGTCCGCGAGGTCGTGGACCCGATGCGCTCACGGCTGCGTGCGTATCGCGACGAAGCTGGCGCCGAGCTGTTCGACCTCCCCGACGCACGGCTAACCAGCGCCGAGGTGCCGGCGCCCGTCCGTTTTCTGCCCTACTACGACAACGTCTTGCTCGGTCACGCGGACCGCACCCGGATCGTCCCCAACCAGCCACGCGCCCCGATGTTCCCCGGCTACACCGGCAACCTGGGCGGCCTGCTCGTCGACGGGTTCTTCCGTGGCCGGTGGAGGCTGGAGCGCGACGCTGGGTCAGCGACGTTGCTGGTTGAGGTGACGAAGCGACTCAGCAAGCGTCACGCCGCCGCCGTGGAGGCGGAGGGTCGCCGCCTGCTCGCGTTCGCGGCCGCCGACGCGACCGAGTGCGACGTGCGAGTTACGCACCGAGGCTGACCCAGCGGCGAATCTCGAACTCGGCGAGCTCATGGGCGCGCCTGCGGAGAAGCTCTTGCTCCTCGGTCAGCTCAAAGGCAATCATGGGCCAGATCCTTGCCATCGCCGAGCCATCGGAAGCGATCCTCGGCTCTGACCATCGCGAGCTCGGCCGGGCTGGCTGTGCTTCGCGATGCCACGCGGAGTCGGAATAATCCGAGGCATGGCGGAGCCCACCATCGGCGTGAGACTTGCTCAGCGCGACACGGCCGCATTCGTCGGGCGGGAGGCTGAGCTCGCCTTCCTCGAGCGACACCTCGCCGACGACTCGCCGACGAGCATCGTCTTCGTCCATGGGGCAGGCGGAATCGGCAAGAGCGCGCTGTTGCGCGAGCTCGCGCGGCGAGCCGACCGCCGTGGATTCGCGCTGTGCTGGATCGAGGGCCGCGACGTGCCACCCGTGCCGGACGCGCTTGAGGACGCCCTCGCGGGCGTCCGCGACCTCGCGCGACCGCTCATCGTCCTCGACAGCTTCGAGCGCATCGCCGGCACCGGCGGCTACCTGCGCCGCGCGATCATGCCGAGGCTGCCGGAACTTTGCGTGGTCGTCATCGCCAGTCGCCAGCCGCCCGATGACTCCTGGTTTCAGGGCGGCTGGGATAGGGCGCTGAGCGAACTCGAGGTCGGCCCGCTCTCTGACCACGACGCCCGGGCGCTGGCGCGCGCCGGCGGGGTGAGCCCGCAACTCGCACCCGAATTCGTCGCCTGGGCGCGCGGCTCGCCCCTCGCCCTCACTCTCGCGAGCAACGTCTATGCATCGAATCGAAGCTTCCGCCCGCGGAGAGGGATGAGCGAGAACGGTGAGCTCGTTGACGCGGTCGTCCGCCGCCTCGCCGGAGCGGAGATCGAGGGGCCCCACTGGAGCACGCTCGCCGTCGCGTCGATCGCTCGGTCGGTCACCGTCCCGATGTTGGGCGACGTACTCCCCGACCGCGTCGCGAGCGAGGAGTACGAGTGGCTTCGTGGCCGCACCTTCGTCGAGGAGCTCGGCGAGGGGATTGCGCTTCACCACCTCGCAGGCGAGGCGCTGCACGCCGACCTGCGCCGCCGCGACCCCGAGCGTGAGCGGGATCTGCGCCGGCGGATCGCGGACCACCTCTACGAGCGGGCGAGGGGTGGCGACGTGCTGATGGCGATCGACCTTTCGCACCTGATCGAGAGCAAGGCGATTCGGTGGGGGTATTCGTGGGAGGCGAGCGCGAGCTATCACCTCGACGACCCTCGCCCCGGTGACGTTGACGCCTTCAGCGCGGCGCTACAGAACACCCAGCACGAGGAGTTATGGCGGGGCAGCAGGGAGTACTTCGAGCGTGCGCCTGAGCACGTCGGGGTCGTCCGCGCCCGCGACGGCGAGCCGCTCGGCTACACGGTCGCGATGACTCCCGCGACGGCGCCGGCCGCCGCTGCGAGTGACCCCGTGCTCGGCCCCCGGCTCGAGCACGCCCGAGGCCTGGGCGCGCAGGACACGACGGTTGTCTATCGCGACATGGTCGACCTCAGTCGTGACCCGAACCTTCAGGTGATCGGGATGCTCGGTCTGTCGGGGATGTTTCGCGCCGCCCGCACCAACCCCCGCTACGCGTACCTGATCATCAACCCGGCGCTCGCTGGGGCACGGGATTTCGCCGCCGCGCTCGGCGCCGGACACCTGCCCGCGCTGGACGTCGAGGTGGGCGGCGTCACGCTGGCGTGCTACCTGCTCGACCACGGGCCGGGCGGGATGGTCGCCCACGAGCATGAGGTCGTATACCGCGAGCTCGGGCTGCCGGCCCCCGAGCGGCGGCCCGCCACGGACGAGGTGAGCGAAGCGGTGCGCGAGGCGCTTCGCAACCTCGATCGTCCCGAACTCCTCGCGCGCAGCGAGCTCGCGAGCGGCGAAACGGTCGAGAAGCGCGCCGCCTCGGTCCGCGCCCTGGTCGCGGCGATCGCCGAGCGAGCCTTCGGCGAGGGGCCGAGTGAGGATCTGCTGCGGCAGGTGCTCATGCGCGGCTACCTTGACCCGGCGTCCAGCGACGACCTGATCGCAGAGCAGCTCTCGCTCAGCCGCCCGCAGTATTTCCGCCGCCTCAGGGCCGTGAGCGAGCGGCTCGCCAGCTACATCACCGAAACGGCCGTCCAGCGGATGCCAGACTGGCTGCGATCCGGGCAGACTCCAGCCGGCGCGGAGCGGCTGGTCAGGCACGCCTACCGCGCCCTGTCCGAGCGCGACCTCGACCGACTGATCGCGATCAGCGATGAGCGCGTCGAGGTGAGCGTCAGGGACAGGCGCGCCGAGCGCACCTACCGCGGTCATCGGGGCCTCGCCGAGTACCTGGAGGAGCTCAGCGTCCGCTGGAGGCGGATCGAGTTCCAGCCGCAGCAGTTTCATCACATCGGCGCCTCGCGGGTTCTGGTGGTCGGCCGCACGCGTGCCTGGGATCAGCGAGGGCTGACGGACAACGAGACCGCCTGGCTGTGGACGATCCGCTACGGCGAGGTCGTCGCGATCCGGGTGTTCGCGGACTCGGCCGAGGCACGCAGGGCGCTCCTCGACTAGCCCACAACCACAAACATGGGCTAGGGTGGCGATAGGTTCCCGGCCCCCGGGTCGACCGTTACCCCTTCGGCGGAGAGCGGGCCTCTCGGTCCGACGCGCGGATCAGCGCCGCAGCTGGCAGCTCGCGTCGACTCCGACGATCCGTGCAAAGCGAGCGCGATGGTCGGCGACGAACCGGTAGGCCCGCTCGGTGAGTCGCGGAAAGGTCGCGAACAGGCGGGCGAGCGGCCGTCCTCCCGGAAGCAGCCGCGCCAGCGGCTCGGCAGCCGCGCCCGCCGACCGGGCCTCGCCGGAGGGCGAGACGAGGTGCCAGGAGTCGAGACGCTCGGCTTCAGGGACTGCGGCGAGAAGCGTCTGTCCCTCCTCGCTCTGGATCGCGACCGGGCGCAGCCGCCGCCGACGGTCCCAGACCAGGATCTTGTTGAGGCTCCACTTGCAGAAGCCGCAATCGTCGTCGTAGAGGATCGCCCACCTGTCGCCGGGCGACGCAGCCTGAGGGACCCGATCGGGCGGAGCCACTGGCGCGATTATCGCCAGACCGTCGCCCGCGCAGCGGACACCTGCCGTCAGGCGGCCTGGGTTTCGGGCTGGTCTTGACGTGCCGCCGGCACGCCATTGGCGCCGGGCCCCAGCGGTCCCCGCGTGATCTCCTCGGCGCGCCACCGCAGATAGGAGGGTCCCATGTTTCGCAGGCGTGCGGGCATGACGGGCCCGAGAGCTCGCGATGCGGCGCCCATCGCCCGCAGCTCGGTCTCCACCACCGGACCCCATTCGAGGCCGAAGCGCTGACGCAGGACCGGGGGGAGCAAGCCGAAGCTCGAAGCCTTGAGCGGCTGCGCGGGCGCAATCCGCAGCAGGCCCCAGAGGCGCTCGACGGGAGCGGGCAGCTGCGGAGGCGGTCCGGGCATCGTGAACGAGCGGACCACGCGATCGACGGTCTCGTTTCGCTCCAGGCGGTCGCCGACCATCGCGTCGAAGTAGCCGCGGAACTCGGGGTAGGTGTCGGGGATGTCGCCTTCGCGGATCCCGAGCAGCCGTCCCAGAGGCATGTACTCGCGATAGAGCTGCTCAACCTGGGCGTCGGTGAGGGGCCCGATGAAGCGATCGTGGGCGGCGATCCCGGCCGCGAACAGGGTTGCGTGCACCCACGCGTACGCCTCGGGCTCAAGCGCGTGGTAGCTGGAGCCGTCCGGATTCGTGCCCTTGATTGACTTATGGAGCTCGCGCAGCCGCTGCCCCGCTACGGCGGCCTCGCGCCCGCCGTAGGTGATCAGCATCAAATAATCGATGGTCCGCAGCAGCCGTCCCCAAGGGTCCTGCTCGAAGGTCGAGTGGTCGCGGACCCCGGAAGCGACCGTCGGGTGTGAGACCTGGAGCAGCAGGGCGTAGCCGGCGCCGAAGTACATGCGAATGTCGTCGAAGCGCTGCCAGACGAGCGACTCGGGCCCGAGCACGATTCGCTCGACCTCGTCAGTTGGCAGCAGCGGGCTACTCACAGTTGCCTCCTAACCTCCGCGTGGAGTCGCTATTGGCAGTTTGCCAATAGTACTCCTCGAAGCCGAAATCTTCGCCTCGCTGTCGATCTTGCCGGCGATCGTTCGTCGGTAGGGTGAACTGCGGCGATAGGCGCTGCGGAGCAAGGAGGTTTCAGATGCAGTACGTGCTCGCGCTCTTCGGTGATGAGAGCGGCTGGGAGGACGTCACTCCAGACGACATGAGGGCTCGGATGGAGCCGTGGAACCGGTTCGAGCAGGAGCTGAACGCAGCCGGGGCCAAGCTCGCCGGCGAGGGTCTTCAGCCCAGCAACACCGCGACCACCGTCAAGGTCGGCGAAGGCGATGACCGGATCGTCACCGACGGGCCGTTCGCCGAGACCAAGGAGCAGCTCGGTGGGTTCTACCTGCTCGAGTGCGCGAACCTCGACGAGGCGCTCGAGTGGGCGAAGAAGGTGCCGCTCCAGCCCGGTGGCTCGATTGAGGTCCGTCCGGTGATGGACTACGAGCAGTACGGCTTCGAGCGGCCCGAGAAGAAGGTGGAGGCCGCCTCGTAAGCACCCGCACAGAGGATCAGACTGCTGTCGTCGACCGCCTGTTCCGGCGCGAGTCGGGGCGGGCGGTCGCGACGCTGATCCGCGTTCTCGGCGACTTCGACCTCGCCGAGGAGGCTGTTCAAGACGCGTTCGTGATCGCGCTGGAGCGGTGGCCGAAGGACGGCATGCCGGACAACCCGGGCGCCTGGATCACGCGCGTCGCCCGCAACAGCGCGATCGACCGGCTGCGCCGGGAGCGCACGCTGGCTGAGAAGAAGTCGGTCCTGGAAGGCCTTGCGAGGATCGAGCAGGGGCGGTCTGAAACTGACGCCGCCGCTCCCGCACGCGAAGCAGAGGAAGCGGCCGCCGATGACCTGCTGCGGCTGATCTTCACGACCTGTCACCCGGCGCTGGCGCCCGAAGCGCGTGTCGCGCTGACGCTCCGGACCTTGGCGGGGCTGACGACAGCGGAAATCGCGAGGGCGTTTCTCGTCAGTGAAGGGACCATGGCCCAGAGGATCGTGCGCGCCAAGCGCAAGATCCGCGATGCGCTGATCCCATACGAGGTCCCGCCGCCCGAGCGCCTGCCCGAGCGCGTCCCGTCCGTGCTCTCGACCCTCTACCTGATCTTCAACGAGGGCTACCTCGCGACGACCGCCGACGCTTTGATCCGCCGGGAGCTTTGCGCCGAGGCGATTCACCTCGGTCGCGTGCTCGTCTCGATCATGCCCCGCGAGCGCGAGGCCCAGGGTCTGCTGGCGTTGATGCTGCTCACCGACTCCCGGCGCGAGGCGCGGGTAGACGCCGCCGGCGAGATGGTGCTGCTGGCTCACCAGGACCGCTCGCTGTGGGATCGAGACCAGATCGTGGAGGGGATCGACCTGGCGAGGCGGGCGCTGGGCACGCCCGGCTTGCGCGGCGCAGAGCCACCCGGCCCCTATGCGCTTCAGGCCGCGATCGCCGCCCAGCACGCCGCCGCGCCGACCCCCGCGCAGACGGACTGGCGGCGCATCCTGGCTTTCTACGACTGGCTGTTGGTCGCACAGCCCTCGCCCGTCGTCGAGCTCAACCGCGCTGTGGCGCTCGCCATGGTGGAGGGCCCGGACCGTGGACTGGACGCGATCGACGCCGTCGAGGGTCTCGAGGACTACCAGCACCTGCACTCGGCGCGAGCTGACCTGCTCTCGAAGCTTGGGCGCAGCTCCGACGCGACCGCGGCCTACGAGCGGGCGCTCGAGCTCGCGGGCAATCCGGTGGAGCGCCGCTTTCTCGAGCGGCGGATCGCCGACTTGCAACGCCAAGAAGCGCTAGGCGACTTACCTACAGCCCGTAGGAGCGGCCGATCACGTCGAGCATGATCTCGTCGGTGCCGGCGCCGATCCGGTTCAGGCGCACGTCGCGGTAGGCGCGCTCGATCTCGTACTCCTTCATGTAGCCGTAGCCGCCGAGGATCTGCACGCATTCGTCGGCGACCTCGCAGGCGACGCGGGAGGCGAACAGCTTCGCCATCGTGATCTCGCGCACGGGGTACTCCCCGTTGTGGAAGCGCCACGCGACGGAGTAGTTGAACTGCTTCGCCGCCTCGGTTCGCATCGCCATCTCGGCGAACTTGTGGCGGATCGCCTGGAACTTGCCGATCGGTCGCCCGAATGCCTGGCGCTCCTTCGCGTACTCAAGGGTGTGCTCGATCATCCGCTCGGCCGAGGCGTGGCACCCCACCGCGGCCACGAGTCGCTCGCCCTGGAGCTCCCAGCTGATGTGGTAGAAGCCCTTGCCCTCCTCGCCGAGCAGGTTCTCGGCCGGCACGCGGACCTCGTTGAAGGCGAGCTCGCCGGTGTCCGACGCGTGCATGCCCATCTTCTCGAGCTTGCGCGAGACCTCGAATCCGGGCACAGGATTGCCGTCGTCGTCGCGCAGGTCGACGACGAAGAGGCTGATGCCCTCGTGGCGGGCCCCGGGGTCGGTCTTCGCCACCAAGACGATGAAGTCCGCGCGCGGTCCGTTGGTGATGAACGTCTTCGACCCCGTGATCACGTACTCGTCGCCGTCGCGCATCGCCTTCGTCCGAATGCCGGCGACGTCCGACCCCGCCTCGGGCTCGGTGATCCCGAGGCAGCCGATCTTCTGTCCCTTGATTCCCGGGACGAGATAGCGCTGCTTGAGGTTCTCGCTGCCGAGCAGGTGGATCGGGGGCAGCACCATGTCCGTCTGCACGGCGAAGCCCATGTTGGTCCCGCCCGAGGCCGAGTAGCTCATGCACTCCGCGCGGACCAACGAGTAGTAGTAGTCGCCGCCCTGCCCGCCGTACTCCTCCGGGAAGCAGAGGCCGAGGTAGCCGAGCTCGCCGGCGCGTCGCATCACCTCGCTGGGCCAGGTCGTCTCCTCCCACTCGTTGCGGTGTGGGTAGAGCTCGTTCTTGACCCAGGCCTGCATCGACTCGCGCAGGTCCTCATGCTCGTCGGTGAACAGCAGATGCCTGCGGGTCGCCCCGTGATCGGGCTTGAGGACGGTGGCTGCTTCCACTGGTATGACTCCTTCGGGTCTCGCTGCGGGAGGCGGCGGCCGGGCGCCGGCGCCTGCGCGTGATAAGCTCGCGCGGAGTAGAGAGTAACACTTCATACTTATGGCCGAGTACGAGAAGATCCGCTACGAGGTCGCCGCCAACGGCGTCGCGACGATCACGCTGGACGACCCCGAGACGCGGAACGCGCTGGCGACGAAGCTCCTCGACGAGCTCGTCGATGCCTTCTCCGCCGCGAAAGCCGACCAGGCAGTCCGGGTGGTGGTGCTCACGTCCTCGCACGAGAAGGTGTTCTCGTCGGGCGCCAACCTCGGCGGGTTCGGCGCCGACGCGCCGACGGTCGAAAAGCACTTCGCCTCGGACCGCTTCCTAACCCTGTTCAAGCTGATTGGAGAGCTCGGCAAACCCAGCATCGTTGCGGCGAACGGTCACGTGCTCGCGGGCTCGCTTGGAATCGCGATGGCCTGTGACTTGATCGTCGCCAAGGAGGAGGCGGGCTTCGGCACGCCCGAGATCAACGTTGGCCTGTTCCCGTTCATGATCATGGCGCTGATCTACCGGAACGTCCCGCGCAAGAAGACCAACGAGATGCTCTTGTTGGGCGAGCGACTGACGGCGACCGAAGCGCGCGACGCGGGGATCGTCAACAAGGTGGTGCCGGCCGAGGAGTTCGATGCCGCCGTCGCCGAGTGGGCGGAGAAGCTGGCGTCGAAGTCGCCGCTGATCATGCGCCTGGGCAAGGACGCGATGTGGCGCCAGATGGACATGCCGCTGGCCGAGGCGCTCGACTACCTGCGCTCGCAGCTGACGATCGAGCTCTCCACCGAGGACGCGATCGAGGGCGTGACCGCGTTCTTCGAGAAGCGCGAGCCGAACTGGAAGGGACGCTGATGGCAGACGAAACGAAGCTCCAGGACGAGGCGGCCAAGGTGACCGAGGCAGCGAAGGAGGTTGAAGCCCCGGCCGCGCCGGCCGAGACGGAACACGGACAGGAGACGGGAATGCGCCCGCTGGTCGAGGACCTGCACGAGCGCCGCGAGAAGGCGAAGCTCGGTGGGGGCGAGGAGAAGATCGCACTCCAGCACGAGCGCGGCAAGCTCACGGCCCGGGAGCGCATCGACCTGCTCGTCGATCCGGGCACGTTCGTGGAGCTTGGGATCCACGGGGGCCCGCACTTCTCACAGCGGGCGATGGAAGGCCGGGAGGCGCCGGCCGACGGCGTGATCACCGGCTGGGGCGACGTCGACGGGCGACCGTGCGCGATCGCCGCCTACGACTTCACCGTGATGGCCGGGTCGATGGGGATGACCGGGGAGATGAAGGTGGCGCGGCTGCGCGAGATGGCGCTGCAGAAGCGGATGCCGCTGATCTGGCTGCTCGACTCCGCGGGGGCGCGGATCCAGGAGGCAGCGGGCTCGCTGTTCGCCGGCTCGGGTCACCTCTTCCGCGAGGAGGTGACGATGTCGGGAGTCGTCCCGCTCGTCGCCGCAATGCTCGGGCCCTGCGCCGCGGGCACCGCCTACATCCCCGGGCTCTCGGACTTCGTGCCGATGGTCGTAGGACAGGGGGCGATGGCGCTTGCCGGCCCGCACCTCACGAAGGCCGTGACCGGAGAGGACATCTCGATGGAGGACCTGGGCGGGGCGAAGGTTCACTGCCGCAAGTCGGGGGTCGGGGACCTCGAGGTCTCCGACGACCACGAGTGCATCGAGGCGGTCAAGGCCTACCTCTCCTTCTTTCCCTCCAACTGCGAGCAGAAGCCGCCTCTACGGGAGACCGACGACCCCGACGACCGGATGTCGGAGCGGCTGCTCGACATCGTCCCCGAGTCGAACCGCCAGCCCTACGACATGTACGACGTGATCCGTGAGATCGTCGATGACGGCGAGTGGTTCGACATCAAGCCGAAGTTCGCCAAGACGCTGATCACCTGCCTCGCTCGCTTCGGCGGCCAGCCCGTCGGGATCGTGGCCAACCAGCCGAAGCAGCTCGGCGGCATCCTCGAGAACGACTCGGCCGACAAGGCGGCGCGGTTCGTCAACCTCTGCGACGCGTTCAACATCCCGCTCGTCTTCCTGCAGGACGTGCCGGGCTTCATGGTCGGCTCGAAGGTCGAGCACGCGGGGATCATTCGCCACGGGGCGAAGATGCTGTACGCGGTGTCGCGGGCGACGGTCCCGAAGATCACCGTCGTGATCCGCAAGGCCTACGGCGCCGGCTACTACGTGATGAACGGCAAGGCGTACGAGCCCGACCTGATCGTCGCCTGGCCGGGCGCCGAGATCTCGGTAATGGGCGCCGAGGGCGCGGTGAACATCATCGGCCGCTCGGCGATCGAGGCCTCCGACGACCCGGAGGCGACTCGCGAAGCGATGCTTGAAGAGGTCCGCAAGAACATCGACCCCTACATCGCTGCCAAGAACGCGCTGATCGACGACATCATCGACCCGCGCGAGACCCGCCCAACGATCATCCGCGGCCTGCGAATGGCGGCCGACAAGCGAGTGGAGCGGCCCTGGAAGAAGCACGGGGTGATGCCGGTATGAGCGCCGCTGACGCCTTAGTTCCGCATACCGGAACTAACGCGTCAGTCGCGGCCGAGCTGCCGGAAGGCCCGCCATGAGCAAGTTCGCCGACCCCGTGATCATCAGCTGCTCGATCTCGGGCGCGGTCGCCAACCGCGACCAGTGCCCGGCAATCCCCTACACGCCGGAGGAGTACGCGGCAGAGGCGAAGCGGGCGGTCGACGAGGGCGCCGCGCAGATCCACATCCACGCGCGGACTCCGGAGGGGGCCCCGTCGTATGAGATCGAGGACTTCCGCGCGATCACCGAGGCGATCCTGGGGGCGGTCGACGACGTGATCATCAACTACTCGACCGGGGCGATCGGGATCCCGGTGGAGAAGCGGGTCGCCTACCTGCGCGAGCTCCGGCCGGACGTGGCGGCGCTGAACATGAGCTCGATGAACTACGCCAAGTACTCGAAGCGGCGCAAGGAGTTCGTCTTCAAGGCGGTGTTCGAGAACTCCTTCGACACGATCATCGAGTTCCTCACTGCGATGCGAGAGCTCGGCATAAACCCCGAGCACGAGTGCTTCGACGCCGGCCACGTCGCGAACCTCGACCCCCTGCTGGACATGGGGCTGCTGGAGCGCCCCGGTCAGATATCGCTGGTGATGGGGGTGAACGGCGGGATCCGGCCGACCGCGAAGAACCTCGGCGTGATGGCCGACCAGATCCCGGGGGGACCCGAGGCCGCCAACTGGCAGGTGATCGGGATCTCGCGCGACCAGTGGATGCTGATCGGCGCCGCGCTGACCATGGGCGGCAACGTCCGCGCTGGGCTGGAAGACAACTTCTATCTGCCAAACGGCGAGATGGCGCGGTCCAACGGCGACCTGATCGCCAAAGCCCGGCAGATGGCCGCGGACGTCGGCCGGCGTGCGGCGACCGTGGCAGAGGCGCGAGAGATCCTGGGGGTCCCGAGGCGTGAGCGAGCTGCCGCTTAGCGACGTCCGCGTTCTGGACCTGACGCGGCTCTTGCCGGGCGGCTTTTGCAGCCTGCTGCTGGCCGACTTCGGTGCCGATGTGGTCAAGGTCGAGGACACGCAGATGGGCGACTACGTCCGCTGGGCCCCGCCGTACTACGGCGACGAGGAGCAGCAGCCGCTCGGCACCCGCTCGGCCCTCTACCTGGCGCTCAACCGCGGCAAGCGCTCGATCCGGCTAGACCTCAAGTCCGAGCGGGGCCGCGACGCCTTTATACGCCTTGCTCAGAGGTATGACGTGGTCCTGGAGAGCTTTCGCCCCGGCGTCCTCGACAAGCTCGGTTGCGGCTACGAGGCCCTAAGCGAGGTCAATCCGCGCCTTGTCTACTGCGCGATCACCGGTTACGGCCAGACCGGGCCGCACACCGGGCGCGCGGGCCACGACATGAACTACCTGGGGCTGAACGGCTTGCTGGGGCTCACGGGCGAGCCCGACGGCCGGCCGATCCAGGCCGCCGGTCAGATCGCCGACCTCGGTGGCGGCGCTCTGATGGCCGCCTTCGGGGTGATGGCCGCGTTGCGCGAGCGCGAGCGGTCGGGGCGCGGCCAGCTGGTCGACGTCTCGATGACGGACGGAGCGCTCTCGTGGCTGGCGATGGTCGCCGCGCAGTACCTGTGTGACGGCGACGTTCCCCGGCGGGGGCAAGGGATGCTCACCGGCGGTGCCGCCTGCTACCTGCCATACGAGTGCGCCGACGGCTGGGTTACCTGCGGAGCGCTGGAGCCGAAGTTCTGGCAGGCGTTCTGCGACGGCGTCGGTCGCCCGGACCTGCTCGAGCACCAGTTCGCTCCCCCTGGTTCGGAGGGCCGCGAGCAGGTCGCCGAGGTGTTCCGCTCCCGCACGCGGGAGGAGTGGCGCGCCTTCAACGACTCACACGACGCGATGATCGAGCCGGTACTCGATCTCGACGAGGCTCTCGACTCCGAGCTGGTCCGCGAGCGGGAGATGCTGGTGGAGCTCGAGCAACCCGAGCTGGGGACCGTTCGCCTGCTCGGCGTGCCGATCAAGCTGTCGCGCACCGAGGGCAACGCTACGCGGCCCGCACCAGCGCTCGGCGAGCACACCGAGGACGTCCTGACGGCTGCTGGGTTCTCGGCCGAGGCGGTGGCCGCGCTGCTGGAGAGCGGAGCGGCTGCCGGCCCCAACCGCGAAGCCACCGAGGCGAGGTTCATGGGCTGATGGCGTCCGAACAACTGCCCGCCGCCTCCTCGGCTTCGCGTCCGGGGGCGGCGGGGTCCGAGGCACTTCTGAAGATCTCCGAGCTCGCCGAGCGTGCGGACGTCCCTGTTGCGACGGTGCGCCACTACCTGCGCGAGGGCCTGCTGCCGGAGCCGGTCAAGACCTCACGCAACATGGCGTACTACCCGCCGGAGTTCGTCGAGCGCATCCGCCTGATCAAGCAGCTTCAGGAAGAGCGCTTCATGCCGCTGCGCGTGATCCGCGACCTGCTCGAGCGCGAGGACGCCGAGCCGCAGCGGCTTCAGGCGATGATCGAGCTAGAAGACCGGATCCTCGAACGCGCGCTGGCCGGGGAGCGCGAGCGCATCCCGGTCGAGGAGGTCCGGGACCGCTACGACGTTCCCCGGGAGGTGCTCGACCGCCTGGCCGAGCTCGGCGTGCTGACGCCGGACGAGGCTGGGTACTCGCCGTCGGACATCCGAGTGGTGGAGGCGATCAGCCGCTTTCGCGCCGGCGGCTACGACGAAAGCCTCGGCTTCACGGTGTACGACACGCTGCGCTACACGCAGGCGCTCGAGCCGCTCGTCGCCGAGGAGGTGAAGGTCCTGGGTGAGCGCCTGGCTGGCGACGTCGAGCCCGAACGAGCGCTGGAGATCGTCGAGGCCGGGATCGGCCCGCTGAACGATCTGATCGCCGCCCTGCACACCAAGCTGCTCGTCGCCCAGCTCTCAGGCCACCGGGCGCGCATGCCCTAGTCCTCGCCGTTCGGCGCCGGCGCCAGCGGACGCACGGCCGGCCCCTGAAGCACCGCACCGGATTGGGCATCAAAACGCGATCCGTGGCAGGGACAGTCCCAGCTTCGCTCGGCGGCGTTCCAGCGGACGATGCACCCGAGGTGTGTGCACCGGGCCGAGTGTGAGTGGAGCTGCCCGTCGAGGTCACGGTAGGAGGCCGTCAGCGCCAGCCCCGAGCGCAGGACGCGACCCTCGCCGCCCGCCAGGGCATCGTCGGTGCGGCGCGGCCGGACTCGATCGAGGAAAAAGTCAGCAGCCGAAACGGTGTTGTGCGAGATCAGCTCCCGCGCCGACGACAGGGCGTTCAGCCGCTCGGGCGCGAACGGGCGGGCGTTGTCGGGCGTGGCTCCCCCTGCCATCTGAGCGAGCGCATCGCCGGCGGCCGTGCCCATCGCCAAACCCCATTTGCGTAGGCCGGTCGCGAACAGAACGCGATCTGAGAACGGCCACAGCCGCCCGATGAAGGGCACGCCGTCGACGGGGATGTTGTCCTGTGCCGACCACCGATGCTCGACGGCCTCGACATCCCATCGCTCGCGTGCCCAGCTCTCGAGGGTGCTGTACCGCTCTGGCTCATCTCCTGAGCCGGTGCGATGTGACTCGCCCGCGACGATGAGGCGCTCGCCGTCGGCGAACAGATGCGAGCGGATCGAGCGCACCGGCTGATCGGCGCTTAGGTACATCCCCTCGGGCAGCCCATCCCGCACGCGCAGGGCCAGCGCGTAGGAGCGTTCGGGATGGCACCGCGCGAACATCAGGCTCCGATCCGCGAACGGAATGTGCGTGGCGAGGATGGTGCGCTCGGCCCGCACCACAGGTCCGGCCTCGAGCCGCGGCGCACTTCCCTCGAGACCGACGACACGGGAGCGCTCAAAGATCTGTGCACCCTCCGCCTCTGCGACCCGCGCCAGGGCAACGAGGTAGCGGTAGGGGTGAAAGTCGGCCTGATCGTCGAGGCGCACGGCACCCGCGATCTCAAACGGGAGGTCGCTGTCCTCGACGAAGGAGGCCGGGAGCCCTAGCGCGACGGCAGCATCGACCTCGGCATCGATCTCACCGAGCAGCTCAGGATCCTCGGCGTATGTGAGGTTGGGCTTGCGCTGAAGGTCGCACTCGATTCCGTGCTCGGCAACGAGTCGCGCGACCGCGTCGATCCCGGCCTCGTTCAGCGCGCCATACGCTCGCGCCGTGCGGTCTCCGTGACGGCGGCGCAGGTCCGCGTAGGTGAGCCCGTGAAGCGACGTCAGCTTCGCCGTCGTGTTGCCAGTGACCCCGTGCCCGATCCGATTCGCCTCGATCAAGGCGACGCGCGCGCCGGCCTCGGCCAACCGGACCGCAGTGGTCACGCCCACGATCCCTCCGCCGACGATCGCCACGTCGACCTCGAGCTTCCGCTCGACGGGCGGCCACGCGACCGCCGCGACGGGATCCAGCCAGGCCGAGCCGGAGGCCGTTGTGCTCACGTGGAACCCGACGTGGGAGCGCCCGCGACCGGTTCGGCGTCGCGCTCGCGATCGGCCCCTCGGCGGGCCTGCCGGATAGCGCCCAACACCTCACCGGCGAGCTGAGCGCCATCGGGCGGGAGCTCGGGAGTGGCCGAGATCCGCACCACGATCTCATCGCCGTCGAGTTCCTCGAGGGTGATGTCCGGCGGGTAGCGCGTGGGAACTGTCAGGGAGCTCATGAGCTGGTCCTGCAGCTCGGCGGGCGTCGTGTCGGCTGTGAAGCGGGCGCGCATCTCAACGCGCTCGGGCTCGCGCAGCGGCACGATCGCCAGCGCCAGCAGCGTGCTGTTCGGGACCAAGATCCGGTCGGCCCCGCTCACGAGAGTGGTGTAGAAGAGGCCGAGGGAGCTGACGATCCCCTCGACGCTGCCGGCGAGAGCCCCTCCGACCAGGCGAACTCGCTCTCCCACGCGAAAGGGTCGCGTGCTGAGCAGCACCAGCCCTGCGAACAGGGGCGCCGCAGCAGGGCCGGCGCAAATCCCGCGGCGAGCTGTCGCGCCAGCGTCCATCCGAAGACGACGAGCAGCACCACGGTCGCGATCCGCACTTCCGTCCCGAGGCCGGGGAAGAAGTCCCTGCGCCGGCTGAACAGAATCAACACGAGCGCGATGAGCGCCACGAGCACGAAGGCGCTTCCGCGAGCGCGCTGCGCCCGCGCCCGATCGATCTCGGCCCCGAGGCCCACCTGCCGCCACAGCTCGGTCCGGCTCTCGAATGGGTTGCGCGGGGGCTTGCGCGTCCACCCGAACATGTGGCCTACACCGTCCCCCGGCTGGTGTGCACCCAAACATGCTCGGAAAAGCGACGAGCCCCCGGGGGGAGGGGCCCGTCGCACACCACTCAGAGAGGGAGCGGGCGTGTCGCTGTCCAACCTGAGGAAACGACCCGGTCGGGGATCTCCCGGGAGACGCCCTTCCCAAGTGCGAGCAATACCCCTCACCGCTCGGGCTAAACCCCGCCGGAAGGAAGTCCTCCACGTGCCGTTTGAAACTAGCGCGCAGCAGAATGAGCTGGGTCGCCGCCCTCGCCGGCTGCCGGTTCGCCCGACGGCTTGGGTACGCGCGGGCGGGCTCCTGGAGATGCGCGCGAGAGCGCTGCTTCGTCGCGCTTGAGCTCCGCGTCGCGTTCCTTCACGTACTCGGTGCCTCGCTTGAAGACAAAGCCGACTCCGATCACGGCGGCAATGAGCAGGAAGATCAGAATCGCGAACAGCGGCGCCGCTCCGATCGCTAGCGCCATCGCCAGCAAGACGACGCCCGCCAAGCCCATGATCACAAGGATCCAGATGCCCCACATGGCCAACCCCTACCCGGCGGCGAGCGCGCCAACCGTCGCCATTTCAGGATGTTTGGAGCGGACCCGCCGGTGGGTACGGTTGCTGCACGGGTAGCGCCCTCGTGGGCCTCCCGCGACACGGACGACTGAACCGCCGACCCCTCTAGGGAGCTTCGCTCACGGGCGGCGGTGAGAGGTCGCCCCAGGAAAGATCGACGGAAGCAACTCAAACGCCCCCAGGCGCGAGCCTGAGCGCGGTCGAGTCAGAATCGACCCGCAGCAGCGTGCACGCGAGGATCTCCTCTTGCGCCGCTTCGCGGAAACCGGCGACGACTCCATTCGCGAGGAGCTCGTGGAGCGCTTCATGCCACTCGCGCGGTCGCTGGCGCTGCGGTATCGGGGCGGCAGCGAGCCACTCGACGATCTGCTCCAGGTCGCCAACCTGGGCCTCGTGAAGGCGATCGCCGGTTTTGACCCTTCGCGCGGGAAGCCGTTCACCGCCTACGCCGTGCCGACCATTCTGGGCGAGCTGCGACGGCACTTCCGAGATCACGTCTGGCCGGTCCATCTGCCGCGGAGCCTCCAGGAGCGCACGCTCGACGTCGAGGATGCGACCACACGGCTCACCGAGGAGTTGGGGCGCTTTCCCACCGTGGCGCAAATCGCCGAGCGCCTCGACGTCGAGCAGGAGGATGTGCTCGACGCGATGCGTGCCGACGACGCCCGGCGAACGCTGTCGCTCGACGCTCCCCGTAGGCGAGACGAGGATGATCCCGCGCCCGCGGTCGAGGCCCTCCCCTCTGCCGAGCCGGGATACGACACCGTGGAGGCAAGTCTCTCGGCGCGCGCGGCGGGCCTGGACGGCCGCGAATGGCAAGTCCTGCGCCTGCGGTTCGTCGACAACCTGAACCAGTACGAGATCGGCGAGCGGATTGGCGTCTCGCAGATGCAGGTCTCGAGAATCATCCGCGGCGCGTTGCGCAAGCTCCTCGGCGCCGTCCGTGGCGAAGCCGCCGCGATGACGGAGTGACACCTCACGTCGCGCATACGCGTCGACCCACCGGGTACGTGCCGCTCAAGAGACGAGACGAAGGGAGCGACGATGGCCGAGGAACTCGCTGGCAAGCGGATTGCCGTCTTGACCGCCAACGAGGGTGTCGAGCAGGTCGAGTTGACGCGGCCGTGGGAAGCCATTGAGGAAGCTGGCGGCGAGCCCCAGCTTGTCGCCCCGGAAGAGGGAGAGGTGCAGGCGTTCAACCACCTCGACCGCGGTGACACGTTCGAGGCAACCGTTTCAGCCGAGACCGCGAGCGCTGACGACTACGACGCGCTTGTGCTGCCGGGCGGCGTCGCCAACCCGGACCAGCTGCGCACGGCGCCGGAGGCGGTTCAGTTCGTGCGCGCATTCTTCGAGGCGGGCAAGCCCGTCGCCGCAATCTGCCACGCGCCATGGACGCTGATCGAGGCCGATGTCGTCCGGAATCGGACCGTGACCTCGTGGCCGAGCCTCAAGACAGACCTTCGAAACGCCGGCGCCGACTGGGTCGACGAAGAGGTTCACACGGATTCGGGACTGGTTACGAGCCGCAAGCCCGACGACTTGGACGCGTTCTGCTCGAAGCTGGTCGAGGAGTTCGCCGAAGGCGTGCACGCAGAACAGCGCGAAGCGACCGTCGGCTCGAGCTGATCGATCGGCGGTCGCCGCTGCTCAGCGTCTGGCCGCCGCCGCCCGCAGTGCCGCGATGGCCTCCTCGCGGGTGTCGAACATGCCAACGGCCTCGTCGATGCCGGTGAGTTCGAGCAGGCGCTTGACCTCGGGCTTCGGACAGCAAATGGCAAACCCGCGGTGATCGCCGGTAAGCCTGCGCTGCGCCTGCACCAGCAGGCTGAGCCCGGTCGAGTCGATGAACTCGCAATCGCTCAGGTCGACGAAGACCGCTCCGTTCTCGCGGTCGACGGCCTGGCCGAGCACGCGCGTGAGCTCGGGAACCGTTGCCTGGTCCAGCTCCCCGGCGACGTTCAAGGCGTGCCCCCCGTCGAGTGGCTCGGTATCGACGCTGAACTTGAGGTTCACCGCGACGATCCTACAGTTAGCGCGAGCGCGCTACGCGCTAGATTGGCTTCGGAGCCACGTCGGCCGGAGACGTGGTGCGGGCTCAGAGATGGAGAGCGTCATTGGCAGACGGTCGGTTCGCGCGGCGCTGGCTTCGGGCTGGGGGCGCAGCGGATGGCTCGGGTTGGGCCTCGGGATCCTCGCGCTCGGCGCCGCCGTAGCGATCGATCTCGCTGACGACAGCAGCGCGGTAATCGGCAGCTATCTGGCGGCGCCCTTCGTGGCGGCGTTGATCGGGGGGCTGGGCCCGACGGTGCTGGTGGGCGCCCTCGCCATCGGAGTCGCGGTTGCGAGCGGCATCTGGAACGACAACTTCGGCAGCACCGGTTATGAGCTTCGACTCGCCGTGGACATCGGAGGAACCGCCTTCGCAGCCGCTGCGGCCTGGAACCGCGAGCGCGCAGCGAGGCGAGGCGAGCGCATGGAGACGCTGGACGCCATCGGTGAGATCGCCGACGGCTCCCGGCCGCTCGACGAGACGCTCGCGCGGGTCACGGAGCTGACCGTGCCGCGGGTCGCCGACTGCTGCATGATCGACGCGATTCACGGCGGGCGCGCGATGCGCACCGCGGTCAGGGCGGCGGGGGACCCTCGGGCCGAGCAGATCGAGGCCAGGTTGCGGACGCGTCCGCCCTCGCTGCCCAAGTGGCTGGTTCAAGGCGATCGCAGCTGGCGCCACATCCCGCGCTGGCGCCCGAAATTGCGCGAGGAGGAGGTGCGCCGCATGGCGCGGTCGGAAGATGACTTCGAGTTCCTCTCTTCCCTGGGCTTGCGGTCCTCGGTCGTGGTCCCCATCGCAGCGCGCAATCGCAACCTGGGTGCACTCACGCTGCTTCAGGCTTGGTCGCGCCGCACCTACACCGAAGACGACGTGCGCTTCGCGCAGATCCTCGCCAGCCGGATCGGCCTGGCACTCGACAACGCCGGCCTGTTCTCCGATCTGGAGAGCGTCGAGCGCCGCATGGACAGCGTCATGTCGATCCTTGACGAGGCGGTGGTGATTCACGATCGCGACGGGGAGCTGGTCTTTGCCAACCCGGCGGCCGCCCGGACCATGGGCTTCGACTCGCCCGAGCAGCTGCTCGACGCGCCCACCGCGGAGATCCGAGCGCGGTACGTGATCAGGAACGAGCAGGGCGAGCAGGTTTCGCCCGACGCGCTGGCGGGGAGACGGGCGCTCAGCGGCGCGGCGCCAGAGCCCCTCACCCTGCGGGTCGTCGATCGCGCGACGCGCTGGGAGACCTGGCGACGGACTATGGCCCACCCGATCGAGGGGCCCGACGGACTCCCCCTGTACTCGGTAACGGTGATCGAGGACGTCACCGACGTGAAGCGCGCGGAGTTCGCCCAGCGGCTGCTCGCGCGGACGGGCGAGTTGCTCGCCCAAGCGACGGGTTACGACGAGGCCCTTGCCGGCGTCGCGGACATGCTGGTGCCCGAGTTCGCCGACTATTGCGGCGTGAGCGTCCCACGCGCCGACGGCCTCATCGAGCAGGTTGCGATCGCCCACGCGAATCCGGAGAAGATCGAGGCAGCGCGCGAGCTCCGGCGCCGCTACCCGGCCCACGTCGACGACGAGGCGGGCTTCGCGGAGGTCCTGCGCACCCGCGAGCCGCAGCTCGTCGAAATGCCAGACGAGCTCTTGCAGCGGGTAGCGAAGGACGAGGAGCACCTGCGGCTGATGCGCGAGTCGGGCGTCGGCTCGGTGATGATCGTGCCGATGACCGTGGGGGGTGCGGTGGTCGGTGCGCTCGGACTGGTGAACGAGCCGGATTCCCGGGTCTTCGATGCAGAGGATCTGGAGCTCGCCGTCGAAATCGCCCGACGCGTTGGCGTCGCGGTCGAGAACGCTCGCCTGGCACAGGAGCGCACCCGCGTGGCCGTCGCGCTTCAGCGCGAGTTGCTGCCTCCCAACGTCCCCGACATGCCTGGCTGGGTCGTTTCGACTATGTACCGGCCCGCCGGCGAGGTCGAGGAGGTCGGGGGGGACTTCTACGAGGCGTTTGCGGTGTCCGATGGCTGGGCGCTCGTGCTCGGCGACGTGTCCGGGCGCGGAGCGAAGGCGGCGTCGCTGACCGCCGAGGCGCGGCACACGATCCGGGCGGCGATGATGCTGTCGCCCGACCCGACGGCGGGCCTGCGCTTGGTCGACGAGCGGCTGCGCGAACGTGGCGACGCCGCCCTGTGCTCGGCGGCGGTGCTGATCCTTCCGGGGGAAGAGGCTGGCGACGCCGAGGCGACGCTTTACCTCGCCGGCCATCCGCCCCCGTTCCTGCTACGCGACGGAAAGGCCGAGGAAGTGGGACGGCCGGGGCCGATTCTGGGCGTGTCCGAGGAGGCCGCCTGGGAGCCGGACACGGTGATCCTGCGCTCGGGCGAGCAGCTCGTCATCTACACCGACGGAGTCATCGAGGCCAAGGCCGAGGACGGGGAGCGGTTCGGAGGCGAGCGGCTGCGACACGGCTTGGCGGGATGCGACAGGCCCACGGCGGTGATCTCCTACGTCGAGGGCGCGCTGGCCGCGTTCGCGGGCGAAGCCGACGACGACGCCGCGGTGGTCGCTGTGCAACGTGCGCCCCGCACTCCGGCTGAGACGAAGGCACGTGAATGGTCTTCCCCGCTTCGGGTATCTGAGTGACGTGGCAGCACCTTCAGAGTCGCCCGCGACCCTCTCGCCGGACGGCGACGCCGTCAATCTGACGCTCGACGCAGTGCCCGAGAACGCGGCCGTGGCCCGGCGAGCGGTGGTCGATGCCGCTGAGCAGGTCGGACTTGACGGCGAGACCGTGGCAAAGGCTCGGGTGGTGGTGAGCGAAGCGTTCAGCAACGCCGCCGCCCACGCCTATCCCGACGACAGCGACGGGGAGGTCGAGGTCGTCGCCTATCCCGATCCTTCCGGGATCACGGTCGTGGTTCGGGATCGCGGCGAGGGCCTGCGGCCCCGTCCGGCGTCCGACGCCACGACTGAGCGTCTGGGCCTGCTTCTGATTGCGGCCCTCGCCACGACCACGAGGCTGCGCCACCTTCCCGGCGGCGGTACGGAGCTACGAGCAGACATCACGGCGCCTCGAAGCTGGGGCTAGCCGCTGTATCTCGCCGCCGGGATCGGGGTCGCTGTCGTATCGGTTGCCCTGGCGGCGGTTGTCGGCAGTCCCTATCTGAGCCTGGACGAGCTGAATCCCTGGTTGATCGTCTACGCGATCGGCCTGTTCGTGGCGCTGTTTGCGACCCCGTTTGCGATCCATCGCGGGCTGGGCGGGCTCCTGGAGGCCGACGCCCGCTGGGAGCGCGCGCTGCTCTGGTGGGGCGCCGTCTCGCTGTGCGTGCTGGGGGTCGGCCTGTTGGCCGGGCTGCCGTCGGGGTTCGACTCCGACTCGCTGCCGGGCTCGTTCGGCCTGGTGACCGTTGTCGAGGCAGTGCTGGTGCTTGCGACGCTGCTGGTCTGGCTGCTCTCCGGATAACACATCCCTAAGAGCACATGCTTCTTTCGCGGCTAGAGCCGCTCACATCAACCCCGCGCGACGGCTGCCGCCCGCAGCTCGGCCATCCCCTCCCGTCTCGAGACCGCCGGTTCGTAGCCAAGCTCGCGCCGCGCCTTTGAGATGTCGATCGTGCACTCCTGCGTGAGGATCCAGTAGCTGAAGCGGTTGAGCGGCGGGCTTCCGGGGAGTGGGAGGAGGCGCCAGGCCGTCTCGGACCCGGTGGCGATCGCACCTCCGAGCCAGGCGGGCAGGTTGCGGTCGGGCGGTTCGACCCCCTGCGTCGCCAACATTTCGGTGACGAACTGGCGCATCACCACCGGCTCTCCGTCGGTCACGAAGTAGGCCTCGCCCGGTTGACCCCGCTCGGCCGCGAGCAGCAGCCCCTCGGCGACGTTCTCAACATGGGTCGTGGCGGTCAGGTTGTCGCCGCCGCCGATCCAGGCGAACCGTCCGGCCTCGATCATGCGGATCATCTCCGGCAGCAGCGTGGTGTCGCCCTCGCCCCAGACGAACCGCGGGCGCAGGACCACCGTTTCGAACCCGTCGCGGCTGGCCTGGCGGACCGCGAGCTCGGCCTTGGCCTTGGTGGCCGGATAGGGCGCCTTGGAGTCGGGCCGCAGCGGGGCGGTTTCGTCCACGTGCACCAGGGAGTCGCCCGCCATCAGCGCAGCCTCGGTGCCGCAGTGGACGAATCGGCGCACGCCGGCGCGAGCGCAGCCCTCGAGCGCGTTCTTCGTGCCCGCGACGTTTGCACGCTCGAAGGCCTCCCACGGTCCCCAGTCGCCGAGATGAGCGGCGAGGTGAAACGCGGTCTCGCAGCCCTGGGCACCGGTTGCGATCGACGCCGGATCCTCCAGATCTCCGCGCACCGGCTCGGCGCCCAATGCCTCGACCACGGCCGCGGAAGCGTTGGAGCGGGCGAGTGCCCGCACCCGCGCGCCGCCTGCGACGAGGCGCTTGACCAGGCGCCCGCCGATGAATCCGGAGCCACCGGTTACAAAGGCCGAGCTCGGAACGCGCGCCACGCGCCGAGCTTACGCCCGCGGAGCACGAGCGCGATCCCGCGATCGCCGAGACGACGCCGCCAGGTCCGTCGGTATCCTCTTAGATTGACTGGTCAGTCAACCGGTCGCGAGGAGAGTCCATCGCACGATGCGAGCCGCCGCCGTCCAGCTCAACTCCACGGCCGACAAGGCCCGCAACCTCGAGGTCGCCGAGCACCTCGTGCGCGAGGCGGCCGCCGACGGCGCCACGCTGATCGCGCTCCCCGAGCGCTGGCACCTCCTCGGCGACTCCGAGACTCTGCTCGACGGAGCCGAGGGTGTCGACGGTCCGTCGTTGACCGCCGCGCGTGAGTGGGCTCGCGACCTCGGGGTGCACCTGGTTGCCGGCAGCATCGCCGAGCGGGTCGAGGGCTCCGAGCGGCTGCACAACACCTCGGCGCTCATCGACGCCACGGGCGAGCTCGTCGCGGTCTATCGCAAGATCCACATGTTCGACGTCGAGGTCGGAGGGGTCAGCTACCGGGAGTCCGAGCACGAGGACCCTGGCGAGGAGATCGTCGTCGCCTCCGTCAGCGACGTCGAGCTCGGACTGACTATCTGCTACGACCTGCGATTTCCCGAGCTCTACCGGATCCTTGCCGTGCGGGGCGCCCGCGTGATCACCGTCCCGTCGGCGTTCACGCTCGCGACCGGTCGCGACCATTGGGACCCGCTGCTGCGCGCCCGCGCGATCGAGAACCAGGCCTTCATCCTCGCCCCGAACCAGGTGGGGGAGGCGCCGCCCCACTACAGCTCCTACGGCCGATCCTCGATCGTCGACCCGTGGGGCACCGTCATCGCGCAGGCGCCCGACACCGAGTGCTTCGTCGCGGCCCAGCTCGACTTCGCCGAGCAGGAGCGCATTCGCACCTCGCTGCCGTCGCTTGCCAATCGCCGTCCTCAGTCGTACGTCTGGATGGAGGCAACGACCTGATGGCATCAGCCAAGGCACCACCCGTCGATCGCCGCCGGCAGATCCTCGACGCCGCCGTGCGAGTCTTCGCTCGGCAGGGGTTTCACGCCTGCCGCGTCTCGGACATCGCGCGTGAGGCCGGGGTCGCGTACGGCCTCGTCTACCACTACTTCAACTCCAAGGAGCAGGTGCTCAACGAGCTGTTCACGGAGCGCTGGTCGCTGCTGCTGGCGGCGGTGGAAGAGATCGATGCCCGACCGATTCCGCCGCGCTCAAAGCTCGACGCGGTCGCCGGATTCATCATCGACTCCTACCGCCACGACCCCGAGCTGATGAAGGTGATCGTGGTCGAGGTCACCCGGGCGGCGAACTCGTTCGGTCGCACCCACCTACCCGAGATCCGCAAGGCGTATGAGGGGATCGCCGAGATCGTCGCCGACGCTCAGCGGCGGGGCACGTTCCGCGACGACGTGGACCCGACCTTCGCCTCGATGTGGTTCTACGGAGCGATCGAACAGCTGCTCTCGGGCTGGGTGTTCGAACTGATTCCGTCCGCCGAAACGGACTTCGACCGAGCGCGAGAGATGGTCGTCGAGACGATCTGCGGCGGGCTCGAACGCAGCGCCGACGGACGCGCATAGCGCTCGAACGCTCGCATGTGGGAGCATCTCGCCACCTCGCGCCGCCAGGACCGCGTGCTGCACGGTGCCGCGAAGGCGGTCAACGTCGTCATCGGCCTGATCGCGCTGCCGCTGTGGTTGATCGGCCAGCGCCTGATGGGGCCGGTGCGGAGACTGATCGCGGCTCTCGGGCCGGACGACACCGCCCCGTTGCCGGTTCCGCCCGAGTGCTCGCGCTCGATGGAGGCGCTGATGGCCGACCTGGAGCGGATCCCGCAGCACCTGCAACCGCGCCCGTTCGCTGAGGTGCGCAAGGGGTTCGCCGATATCTCGACGTTCGTGCTGTCGCAGCTTCGGGAGACGTCCGGGCTCGGCTACTCGTATCCCGCCCAGTTCATCGACCACGTCTTCGAGGGCGCCGACGGCGAGCGGATCGCGGCGACGATCGCCGTCCACGACTCTCCCCGGCCCGCGCTGATCGTCGTCCACGGTCTGTTCACCTCGCGTCGCTTCGACTACGTCCGCCAGATCGCCGTCGAGGGCTTCTACGAGTGGGGTTTCAACGTCGCTGCGGTCGATCAGCGCAGCTTCGGGCTAACCAACTACACGAGCGCGGCTCCCTCCAGCGCCGGCTGGAAGGAAGGAGAGGACCTCGTTGCGCTGGGCCGGTACCTGAAACAGCTCGGCGCCACAAGCGCCGGCGCGCTCGGGATCTCCCTCGGCGGCTGTGCGGCGCTGGATGCGTGCGACGTCGAGGCCGCCGGCGAGGCGCTCGACGGTGGCATTCTCGCGGTCTCGCCCCCGGCCGAGCCACGGGCCGTGGCCGATCGGCTCTCGCGTCGCGTGCCGCGGTCTCATCCCGCCTACGCGCTGAACTACGCCTTCCACGCCATGCTCACCTCGCGCGTTCGAGGCAGCGGGTGGCCGGTCGAGATCGCCACCCTGCTGGACCCGATCGAGCTGCTGTCGGCTCCGTACTACGAGGTCAGCGCCGACGAGATCTGGGAGCGGGCCGCGCCCGTTAACCACATCGGCAACGCCCGCGTGCCCGTGCTCGTGCTGCATCCGGAGGACGACCGGATCATCAAGGTGGCCGAGGCGCGAAAGCTTGCCGAGGTCGCCGCGGACAACGATCTCGTCAGGGTCTGGACGCTGCCTGCGGGTAAGCACGGGATCCTCGACGCCATCGACCACGATTGGACCTTCGGCGTCTACAGGGCCTTCTTCGAGCGCTGGGCCACCTACGCCGAGCGCGCTGGAGAGGGCAACGGGAGGCCCAGCCCGGCGCACCCCGACGTGGTTTACTCCCCCCGCCGCGGTGGGTAGCCGCCGCACGAGGTGATGGACAACGAGATCGTCAAGAGGCTGATCTGGACGGGGCTGCTCGCCGCCACCGGCGCGCTCGCCAGCGTCGTCGCGCACCGCGTCTCGACCACGATCTGGATCCGCGTCTTCAACGAGGAGCCGCCCGAGTGAGCTATCAGCCGCCTTCTGACGACGAGCGCTCGGTCGGGGAGCTCGTTTTCGACGTCTCCGAGCGCGTTTCGACCCTCGTGCGCGAGGAGATCGAGCTCGCCAAGGCCGAGGTCACCGAGAAGCTCACGAAGCTGCTGCAAGGGGGTGTCGCCGGAATCATCGCCGGCGTGTTCGCGCTCGCGGGCCTGGCGATGCTGATGCACGCGTTTGCCTGGCTGCTCAACGACCTCTTCTTCGACGACGACGTCTGGCTGGGGTTCTTGCTGGAGGCTCTGTTCTGGTTCGTCGTCGCGGCTGTGGCCGGGTACTTCGCGTATCGCTCGATCGGTCAGGGCTCGCCGCCGACGCCCGAGATGGCGATCGAGGAGGGCAAGCGGATCAAGCAGACGCTCGAGTCGGGCACTACCCCGGCGGCCAAGGAGCCGCTGCCGTGAGCGATTCCACGGATGTCTACGTCAGCGGCGCAGGCGAGGCGGTCGGCCGACCCGCCGCCGGCGCGCCGGGTCGCAGCTCGGCCGAGATCCGCGCGGACATCGAGCGCCAGCGCCACGAGCTCTCGCGCTCTGTGGAGGCGTTGCGCACGCGGGTCGGGGAGCTCACCGACTGGCGCCGCCAGGTTCGCGAACACCGTCGCGAGTTGATCGTCGGCGCCGCGATCGTCGGTTTCGCCGTCGGAGGCCTGATCGCACTCCGCGGCCGGCGCTAGCGCCTGGCGTACTCGCGAGCCGCGAGCAGGAACAGAATCCCGCCCAGCAGCCACCACGGATCCCAGAGCGCCAGGTGCCAGGTCACGGCCTCGGAGCCGAGGTCGTCGGGTGTGTCGACGGCACCGGCCTCCATCAGTCCATGCTGGATGAAGTTGCCCGCCCCGTAGAGCGTGATCAGCCCGCCGGCGATCCAGCCGGCGATTCCCAACGCGCGGGCGGGGACGACGTCCCACCGCGGCTGTGCGAGCGCCAGTGCCAGTAGTCCGCCGAGCACCTTGAGGAAGGCGGTGACCCAGAGCTCGGCGACGAAGCCCGAGTCGCGCTCCTCGGCCAGCCGCTCGATCTCGTTCCCGAGCGTCTCGGCGCCCACGGCTCCGCCGGCGGCCCAGTAGAAGCTCATCGCGGCGAACGCGAACGACCAGGCCGCGGCCGCGTAGGCGGGCCATCGTCTCATGGCGGCTCAGGCGAGAAGCCCGGTGGTGATACCGCCGATGCCGAGCAGGCCGGGGCCCGTGTGGGCTCCGAGGACCGGGCCGATCTCTGACACGAAGACGGGGTCGGAGCCGAAGACCTGCCGGCACTCGTCCACGAGCCTTCGCGCGGTCTCCGGGTCCTGGATGTGCTGCACGACCCACTCCCCGGCGCCATCTCGCTCACGCTCGCGCGCGTAGTCGACCATGCGCTCGAAAGCGCGCCGGCTCGTGCGCACCCGCTCGACCGGCCTGATCTCCTCCTCGAGCGTGAGGAGCGGCTTGATCTGAAGCGCCGAGCCGAGGAGAGCCTGCGCCGCGCCGATGCGCCCTCCTTTGCGCAGGTACTCCAGCGTGTCGACGGCAAACCAGATCTTTAGCGAGTCGCGCGCCCGCTCGACGTCGGCGATCGTCTCGGCGCCATCCGCGCCTCTGGCCGCTGCCTTTGCAGCCACCAGCGCAAGCAGCCCCTGCGCGCCGGCGCCCGTCCGGCTGTCGTAGACGTGGATTCGCTCGCCGCCCTTGCCGTCCGTCTGGAGCTGATCGCGCGCCTGGCGCGCCGCGTCGCATGTGCCCGAGATGCCTCCCGAGATGTGAATCGACACGACGTCCCCGCCCTCGGCGAGCAGCGGCTCATACGCCTCGATGAAGTCACCGACCGAGGGCTGAGAGGTGGTCGCGCCCTCCTCGCTGCTGCGCAGCCGCTCGTAGAACCCCGAGTACTCGCCGGCCGGAATGTCGCCCTCGCGACGCTGCTCGCCCTCCAGGGTCACGTACAGGCTGACCGTGTGGATGGCGTGTTCGGCCAGCATCTCCTCGGGCAGGTACGAGGTCGAGTCGGTGACCACCGCGGTCTTTGAGCCAGCGGCCAAAGCCGTCCGGTTCTATCAGTTTCCGATCGGGCCGCCCGGCCTAGGATCTAGCCACTCGAATCCATGGGCAAGACGCTTGTCACTGGCGGCACCGGGTTTCTCGGTTCGCACTTGGTCCGGGCCCTCGCGGAGCGCGGCGACGATCTGCGCCTGCTCGCTCGCCGCACCTCCAATCTCGACCACCTCGAGGGGATCGAGTTCGAGCGCGTCACCGGCGACGTCACCGACCGGCGCGCAGTGCGCCGGGCGATGAACGGCGTGGAGCGCGTGTTCCACGTTGCCGGCCGCACCTCCTTGCGAGATCGGGATCGCAAGGCAGTCTTCGACGTCAACCTCCGCGGCGCGCGAATCGCGTTCGAGGAGGCCCTCACCGCCGAGGTGCAGCGCTTCGTCCACACGTCGTCGGTGGGAGCGATCGGCGTCGCCAAGCCACACGGGACGGCGGACGAGAAGACGCCGTTTGAGATCGGCCACCTCGGGATCGCGTACGTCAACTCCAAGCACGAGGCCGAGCTCGAGGCGATGCGCGCCGCGGCGCGAGGGCTGCCGATCGTGATCGTCAACCCGTCGTTCGCGTTTGGCCCGGACGACCCCACCGGGACCTCGATGACGCTGATCCGCCGTTTCCTCCTGCGGCGGATCCCGGCGTACGTCGACGGGGCGCTGAACATCGTCGACGTCCGCGACGTCGCGACCGGGCACGTGCTCGCCGACGAGAAGGGCAGCGTCGGCGAGCGCTACATCCTCGGAGGTCGCAACTTCACGCTCGATCGACTCTTTGCGGACCTCTCGCGGATTTCGGGAATCGATCCGCCGGCGATCAAGCTTCCGGCGTCGATTGCGGTTCCAGGCGCCAAGGCCGCCTCCCGGCTGGGGCTCCCAGTTCCGGTTTCAAGCGACGAGGTACGTTCGGCGACTCTGTGGTGGACGTATCGCAACACCAAGGCGCGCAAGAAGCTGGGCTTCGAGCCCCGACCTCACGAAGAGACGCTCGAGGCGGCCATCCGCTGGCAGGCGGCGCAGCTCGGCGAGCGGGTTGGCGAGACTGGCACGGCGCAGCGGGTGCTCGACGCGACCGGGGGCGTCTGGAGAGCCGCCGGGCGGGTGCTGGGGCGATGAGCGAGGTGCGCGACGAGCACGCACGCGAGCTCGTGCTCTACCGCTGCCCGAATCCGACCAACGTGTTGTGTCCCTGCGGAGCGGCCGCGAGACGGCTGCGAAAGCTCGGACTCGACTACCGCACCGAGCGAGTGCCCTACCGGCGTTCTCGCAGGCCCGAGATCGAGGAGCTGACCAAGCAGCGCCGGGTGCCGGTGCTGGTGGACGGCACCGAGGTGATCCACGACTCTCGGCGCATCGTCCAGTATCTGAACTGGAAGTACGGAGGAACGGCGAAGGCCGCGACAAAAGAAGCCTGACCGACCTTTAGAATGTGAAGCGATGGATACGCCGCAAGCAGCAGTCAGCCTCACCGACGTAGCCGCGGAGAAGATCCGCGACCTCGTTGGCGCCGCCGACGAGGAACAGGCGCTGCGCGTCGCCGTGCGCGGGGGCGGCTGCTCGGGCTTCCAGTACGCCCTGGCCCTCGACAAGGCAAAGCCCGAGGATCACATCTTCGAGCACAACGGCGTCTCGGTCGTCGTCGACAAGGTGAGCATGCAGTTCGTCTTCGGCTCAGAGGTCGACTACGTCGACGGCCTCCAGGGCGCAGGCTTCACCGTCAACAACCCGAACGTGGTCGCCGCGTGCGGCTGCGGCTCCTCCTTCCAGGTCAAGGAAGACGCGGCCGAGCAGGCCGCCACCGTCTAGGCGCTCGGTTCGAAGCGCTCGCGCGATCTCGGCCGAGCTCGGGGCTGGGTTGGGAATCCGCCCGGGCCGCTCCGCGACGTGACCGAACGAGGCGCACGTTAACCACAACTATCGTGGTCAACGTTCCTCTCGTCTCCTCGAGGGCCTCGTCTCCTTACCCAGCCGCCGACACCCGTTTGGGTTGCGCCGACGGTTTGAACGGAGCCCCTGACGGGTCGCGCTAACCCAGCTGCATCGGCGGGCTTTGCTGTGGCCCACCGGGCAGGATGCGCGAGGCCTCGGGGGGCTCGGCGCCCTGCGGCTGCTCAACGCCCAGCAGCTGGGCCAGCTCGCCCGACTCGAACATCTCCTCGACGATGTCGCAGCCGCCCACGAGCTCGCCCTTGACGTACAGCTGCGGGAAGGTCTGCCAGTCGGAGAGCTCTGACGTCACCTCGCGCAGCGGCTGGAGGGCGGGAAGCACGTCGATCGCGCCGTAGTCGACGTTCAGCGCGTCGAGGACGCCCACGACGCGCATCGAGAAGCCGCACTGGGGCGCCTCGGGGACGCCCTTCATGAAGAGCAGCACGGGGTGCTCTTGGATGAGCTCTGAGATGCGCTCCTTGAGCTGTGGGTCAGCGGCCATCGGAACTCACCTTAGCGAAGCCCTCAGCCGGGCACGGACGTCTTCACCGACAGCGCGTGGATCGATCCGTCCTCGAAGCGCTCGCGCACCGCGGCCTTCACCAGCCGGTGCTGGTCGATGCGCGACAGCCCCTCGAACTGCGGCGCCTTGACCACGGCGCGCAGGTGGTCGCCGCCGCCTTCGTCGATGACCTCCACGTCAGCACCCGGCAGCGCGGCCTGGATGAGCTCGCGGATCTCGACCAGGTCGGCCACCGCTGCTATTGGGCGACGGGGTCGGATTGCTTGGCGACGTCGATCATCTCCTCGACGTTGCAGAACTTGATCCGCGGGCGTCCGTGGGGCTCGCCGGCCGCCTTCTCGGCCGCGTCGATCGCCTCCCAGCCCTGGTAGGTGACGTGTTCCGGCGCACGCTCTACAAGCAACTCCTCGATCCCGGGCTCGACCGGCTCGCGCTCGGGGACCTTGCCAGCCTCGAGATCGTTAAAGAGCGCGTCAATCGTCTCCTGCGCGTCCTTCTTGTTGGTGCCGATCACGCCCGACGGGCCGCGCTTGATCCAGCCCACCGCGTAGTGGCCCGCCGCCTGCTCGCCCGACTCGGGATCCGTCACGCGCCCGGCCTCGTTGGGGATCACGCCTCGACTGGAATCGAACGGCAGTCCCTCCAGGCCGATGCCCTTGTAGCCGATCGAACGCAGTACGAGGCCGCACTCGATCTCCTCGCGCTCGCCCGTGTCACGGGCCTTGATCGCGCCCGACTCGTCGCGAACCAGCTCGTTGACCCCCACGATCAGCTTCTCGACCCGGCCGTCACCCTGGATCTCGACCGGCGAGCGCAGGAACCTCATGATCACCCGCTTCGGCTTGCCCTCCGGCTCGCGCTGCGAGAACTCCGTGAAGATCTCGACGTTGCGCTTGTTGGTCGGCTCGCACTCGTCGGATTCCACGAACTCTGCGCTGATCTCGTCGAGCTCCACATCGGCAGGGTCGATGACGATGTCCGCGTCGGTGAGCTCGCCGAGCTCACGCACTTCCGGGTTTGTGAACGCGGCCTGTGCGGGCCCGCGGCGGCCAAGGACCACGATTTCCTTGACGCTGCTCGACGTCAACGGCTCGATCGCGTGATCCGCCGTGTCGGTGGTGTCGAGCTCCTCCTTGCGGAGCGCGAGCATCCGGGCGACGTCCGCCGCGACGTTGCCATTGCCGATTACGACCACCCGGTCGCAGCTGAGGTCGAACTGCGCCTTGGCGAAATCGGGGTGGGCGTTGTACCAGTTGACGAACTCCGTGGCGGCGTGCGAGCCGGGCAGGTCCTCTCCGGGGATGCCCAGGTGGCGATCAGTCGCCGTGCCGTACGCGTAGACGATCGCGTTGTAGCGCGCGGCCAGGTCGGGGACCGTGAGATCGCGCCCGATGTCGACGTTGCCGAAGAAGCGAAATCCGTCGCGGGCGGCGGTCTTCTCGTACACCCGGATCACCGACTTGATCTTCGGGTGGTCGGGCGCGACGCCGGCTCGGACCAACCCGAACGGCGTCGGCAGCCGGTCGAACATGTCCACGACCACCTCCGGCTCCTCCGCTTCGCGTCCGGGGCCGTCGGGTCCAGGTGACCGCTTCAGCACGTGCTCGGCCGCGTAGAAGCCGGCCGGCCCCGAGCCGACGATCGCGACGCGAAGTGGGCTGTCCGGAGTTCCGAGCGCCACGGGAGCGCGAAAGGGTAGGGGATCGCCCCGACCTGCCGGTCAGGCGATCGCCGGTTCGGTCCTGGCGCTCGCCGTGCCGTCGAGCGCGTCGAGCGCGCGGCCCACGGACATCGCCAGGCAGGTGAAGATCGGCGTGTCGCGCAGGGTGTAGGAACTCGACTCGGAGCCCCGCAGCTCCTGAACGAGCTCCAGGAAGTCGCCCGGCTCGTCGGTCTCGAACGAGATCACGAACTCCTGGTCGTCGAGGCCGAACGAGTACGCGGTGTTGATCGTGATCTCCGGATACCGACGGCCGATCGCGATGTGCTCGTCCATGATCCGCTTTCGCTCTTCGAGCGGGAGCCGGTACCAGTCCCGCCGCTTGTCGAACGGGTAGACGATCAGATACTGGCGCTCGGACGTGCAGATCTCGGGCCGCGCCTCCGACTCCGAGTACGGCGAGCGCTTCGTCATCGCCAGGTAGGAGTGGGGGATCGTCATCCACTTCGCCAGCCCGCTCTGTGCGAGCACCACGTGGAAGGTGTGGATGTCCTCCAACACCGGGCTCTGGCTGAGCAGGAGCAGATCGGTGTCGCCACGCGTGCCGACCGTCGAATAGGCACGCAGTGAGCGGTCCGTGGCGAAGTCGTCGCAACCGGCGAGGAACTCACGTTTATCCTCCGCCCTCGCCTGCGGGTCGCGGCGCTGCCAGGCGGGATCGAGCTTGAAGAAGGTGAACTTGGCGAAAGTGCGGTCTCGATCTGGCACCGCGGCGATGCTAGCGCTACGCAGAGCGATCACGGCGCGCACTCGTGCGGCTGCAAACCTTCGCCTGTCTTCGTCCTCGGTCGGGGAAGTAGCGCACGGCTATTCCCCCTCCCTGCGTCCTCGCCAGTCTCGGTTTTCGCTCGCACGAGCACGACCGTGCTCACTCTGCGCAGCGCTAGCGCTACTTGTGGTGGCTCTGGCCGGGTTGCTCGCCGCTTCGGCGCGCGGCCAATCCTCGGATGACATCCAAGGCGTCTCCGCTGAGGTCGGCCCGCGCGCGATCCTCGCGGTGCTCCCCTTCGGGACCACCGTGGACGAGATCGGCCGCGTCGAGGGCATCTCGCCTGGGCTGATCAGCGCGACGCTGGGTGACGTCCCGGAGGCGCAGACGTATCTCGACATCAGCCAGGGCAACCGGATCAACAAGAACCTCTACGGCTCGGAGCTGCCGCGGCTCTACGTCAGCGACGGCCGTGTGCCCGCAGCTGCTTGGGATGCGACGGTCGACCGCGCCGCAGATGCCCCCGCCGACGTCGTGCCCGGCCTGCTGGCGTCGACTCTCTCGGACGCGGGGAGGACCGTGGCCGCGGAGGCCTACAGCGGGCTGCCGACACTCTCGGTTATCGACCGCGATGGAAGCGTCGCGGTTCGGTCGCCCACCGCCTGCCGGCGTGGATGCGCAGCGGATCTGAGCCTGATCAGGACCAGCCTCTCGGAGCTGCGGGCTCTCGTCGGCAGCCTGGGCCCCAAAGACCTACTCATCGCCCTCGCCGCGGGGGTCAGCTCCGACCAGAAGCTGCTCCCCGCGGGGATCGCCGGCGACGGCTTCGACGGCAACATGACCTCGGACTCGACTCGAACCGACGGGCTGGTGCTGACGACCGACATCGCGCCGACCGTGTTGGAGCACTTCGACGTCGACGTCCCCGATGAGATGAACGGCGCCGAGATCGAGACTGCCGGCGATCGCGATCCCAACGAGGTTGCCGAGCTGCAATCGGAGCTCAAGGACCGGCCCGACCGCGAGCAGGTGGCCTTCGTTCCACTACTCGGATGGCTCGGGCTGTGCGCAATTGCCGCACTCGTCTGGCGCCGGCCCGGCGCGGCGATCGCGCTCTCTCTGCTCGCCTTGGCGTGCGTGTGGACGCCGCTGATCCTCCTCGTGGCGGCGGCGCTTGACGCGAGCGAGCTGGCCTCGGCGCTCATGGTCGCCGTCGGCGCGCCCGCCTTGGCGGTGATCACTTGGTCTGCGCTGCCCGGCTACCGCGGGCTGGCCGTCGCATGCGCCGGGACCGTGGGCGCTTATGCGATCGACGTGATCGCCGGGTCGCCGTACACGGCGCTGTCCGTGCTTGGGCCGAATCCGGGCGGCGGAGTGCGTTTCTTCGGGATCGGCAACGAGCTCGAGGCGACCTTGACCCCGCTCGCGCTGATCGGCTGCGGTGCCTGGCTGGCGAGCCGTGAGAACGTCTCCGCAGGGTCGGTGGCGGCTTGGTTCGTCGGCGTCGCGATCATCGCGACGATCGCCTTCGCGCCGGGCCGCTTCGGCGCCGACGTCGGGGCGGCAATCGTGCTCGCCGCCGGCGGCGCGACGGCGGCAGCGCTGGCGCTCGGGTTCGACTGGCGGCGCACGGCGCTGACGGTTGCAGCCGCGGGCGTGATCGGGATCGGGGCGCTGGTCGTCATCGACCTGGTGTTTGGAGGCGCGCACCTGAGCCGCTCGGTGCTCGGCGCGGGCGAAGCAAGCGACGTGCTCGACGTGCTCGACCGCAGGGTGACGCTGATGTGGAACTCGTTCGTCCACCCGGTCTATCCCGCGCTGCTCGTCGTCTGTGGACTGTTGCTGATCGCGGGGCTGTTGCGGTGGCGCCGTGTACTCGGCTGGTTTGGCTCGCGCTGGCCGGCCCGGTGCGGCTACATCGGAGCCGTGGTCGGGATCCTCGTCGGCACGATTGCCAACGACTCGGGGGCGGTTCTCCTCGTGATCGGAACCATCTACCTTGCCGTTTGCGCCGGCTTTGCCTGGGCACAACGCCCGCAGATGGCTTAGAGGCTGGCTCAAAACCCCCCGCGCACGCCTGGCGGCGCCGGATGCGCGCCGGGCGGCGTCCTCGGCGGCTCGCGTGGCGCTGCCACGCGTCGCCACCTGCGTCCTTGCCAGCCGCGGCCCGGCGCTCGCCAGAGCGCACACCGGGGGTTTCGAGACAGCCTCAACGGGTGGTAGCCGCACCCGTGAGGGGTAGTGGAGGCTTTACCATGGCTACGGTGCGCATAGCCATAGTCACGCCGTATTCCTGGACTTATCCAGGTGGCGTGAACAGGCACGTCGAGGCCCTCGCCGAAGAGCTCGTCCGCCGCGGCCACGAGCTTCGCGTGCTCGCCCCCTGGGATCCGCCCGACGCCCTCAGTCGGGTGTTGCACCGTGCTCCGGCGGAGGGGCGGGAGGCCCCGGACTATCTGGTGCCGCTCGGTCGGACGGTCGGGATCGGCGCCAACGGCGCGGTCTCGAACCTGTCGCTCAAGCCCGGTGGAGTGACCACGATGCGGCGCGAGCTACGCGCGTTCGATCCGGACGTGGTGCACGTTCACTCGCCCGAGGTCCCGCTGATCTCCGCCGATGCCGTCTCGTACCGCGGTGCCCCCGTGGTCGGCACCTTCCACGCCTACTCGACGAAGGCGCTGCCCAATCGCTTCGCGAACCTGCTCGGCGCCCGGCGCAAGTTCAACCAGCTTCACGCGCGCATCGCCGTTTCCGACGCAGCGGCGTGGACCGGCCGTCGCTGGTTCGGCGGCGACTACCACGTGATCCCCAACGGCGTCGACGTCGACGCTCCCCCGAACGGCCGGAAGCCCGAATCGGAGGAGCTGCGGTTGCTGTTCGTGGGCCGCGCGGAGGAGCGCAAGGGGCTGCCCGTGCTGCTGCAGGCTTTCGAGGGCCTCTGCGGCCACGTTCCCGCGCGGCTCACTGCGATCGGCGTCGACCGTGACGACGTCGAGCGCTACCTCATGAACCCGGACACTCGTCAGCGGATCGACTCGCTCGGCCGCGTCTCCCACGACGAGCTGTGGCAGCGCCTGCACGAGGCCGACGTGCTCGTCGCACCCTCGCTTGCCGGCGAGAGCTTCGGGATGATCCTGACCGAGGCGTTCGCCGCGGGCACACCCGTGATCGCGTCTCACATCGCGGGCTACGCCGACGTCGTCACCGACGGCGTCGACGGGGTGCTCGTGCCGCCCGCCGATCCCCAGCGCCTCGCGGAGGAGCTGCAGGCGATGTACCACGAGCCGCTCCGCCGCATCGCGATGGGCAGCGCCGCGCGCGTCGCCGCGCAACGCTATGCCTGGCCGCGGGTCGCCGAGCAGGTCGAGGACGTCTACCAGGAGGTTCTGGACGTGCCCGACCCCGAACGTGCGACCGAGCGCTGGGCCCGTCGCGCCGGGTTGGTGCCGATCGACGGCTCCCGGCGGCAGCGAGCCCGTCGACTGCCCTCGCTGGATCCGCCGCCCGCTCGCGCGGCCAAGCGCCAGCGCGTTGCGCGCCGGATCGCACTCGGCGTGGCCGGCTTCGCCGGCCTTGGGTTGACATACATCGCCGCCCGGCGCATCGGGGCGGAGAACGTCGTCACGAACATCGTCCGCTCCGACGCAACCTGGGTCCTGGTGGCGACCGGGTTGATGATCGCCTCCCTGTTCCTGCGTGCCGTCTCCTGGTTTGCGATCGCCAAGGCCGCTCTGCCGCGCAGCCCCCTGCGCCGGCGCGATGTCACCTCCGCGACCATGGTCGGTGTGCTGATGTCGGCGACGTTGCCTGCTCGCTTAGGCGAGCCCGCGCGCGCCATGGTGCTGTCCAGGCGCACCGGCCGGATGCGCGAGACGTTCCCCGTTCTGCTCGGGACGCTGGTCTCGCAGACGGCCCTCAACCTGTTCGCGCTCGCGATCCTCGGCGCAATCATCATCGGCAGCACCGACCTCTTCCACGCCAGCTCGGAGAAGCTGTTCGTGGCCAGCCTCGCGCCGGTGGTGATTCTGCTCGCGGTCCTGTTCGCCCCCGTCGTCGTGAGGCGAAACGGCAGCGGCCGGGTCGCGCGCGTCGTGCGCGCCATCCGCGAGGCCCTGGTCAAGGTCCGAAGCGGCCTGGTCGTGTTTCGCAGTCCCCGGCGCGCCCCGGTCGCGGTCGGCGCGCAGCTCGGCGCCTGGGCGCTGCAGCTGCTCGCGTGCTGGGCGCTGTTCGCAGCGTTGGGCCTGGATCACCGCGTCGGCATCGGCGCCGCCGCGGCGGTCCTGTTCGCCGTCAACGTCACGGCTGTCGTTCCGGCCACGCCCTCCAACATCGGGATCTTCCAGCTGGCGACGATCAGCGTCCTCACGACGGGCTTTGGCGTCGGCGCCGCGGACGCTCTCGCCTACGGCGTGATCCTGCAGGCCGTGGAGATCGCGACCGCGGTGGCGCTCGGGCTGCCCGCGCTCGTGCGCGAGGGCGTTACCTGGTCGGACATGCGCATGCGCGCGCTGTCCGCGGCGCCGGTGAGGCTCTCGCCGCGTGGCGGAGACGCCACCGAGACGCTGTCATAACGGACCTCGATGGCGCGCAAGCTTCAGGCCGGCGTACCCGGTGCCTGTATCCTTGCGTCAACCATCAAGAGCGGCTGAGGGATCCGGACCGATGACGCCGCCGCAACCGACGAGGCTCTCAGGAGCCGGGCACGGTGCGACAGCCGGGATCGATGGAGGTCGAAGGAGTGCAACTCAGACTCGAACCGACGGGGCACACGGCGCCCAAGGCTACGATCAGCCGCCGGCATGGCTGAGCGCGACTATCTGAGAGCCATTCGCGAGCGCGTCGTCGTCTACGACGGCGGCATGGGCGCGACGTTGGAGCAGTTCGACCTCACCCAGGAGGACTACGGAGGGCTCGAGGGCAAGTGCCACGAGGCGCTCGTGCTCCATCGTCCCGACGTGATCGAGGGCGTGCACACGTCGATGCTCGAGGCTGGCGCCGAGGTGCTCGAGACCGACACCTTCCAGGGGTCGCGCCTGAAGCTCTCCGAATGGGGCCTGGGCGAGCACACGCTCGAGATCAACCGCAAGGCGGCCGAGATCGCCCGCAAGGCCGCGGGCGAGTCGCGCTTCGTTGCCGGCTCGATTGGCCCGACGGGTCACCTGCCGGCCTCGGACGATCCGACGCTCGGCAAGATCACCTTCGGCGAGCTCTTCGAGGTCTTCACAGAGCAGGCCCGCGGCCTGGTCGAGGGCGGCGCCGACCTGATCATCATCGAGACGGCGCAGGACATCCTCGAGGTAAAGGCGGCCGTGCTCGGCGCGCGCGAGGCCTTCAAGCAGGTGGGCCGCCAGCTGCCGATCCAAACGTCTGTGTCGCTCTTGCCGCAGGGCGGCAAGATGCTGCTGGGCACCGACATCCAGGCGGTGCTGACGACACTCTCCGCGCTCGACGTCGACGTGATCGGGCTCAACTGCTCCACGGGCCCTGAGGACATGCGCGACGCGATCCGCTACCTGGGCGAGAACTCGCCGGTGCCGGTGCACTGCATCCCGAACGCCGGCCTGCCGCTTCAGGGTCCAGAGGGCGAGACGATCTTCCCGGAGACTCCGGAGCAGATCTCGTCTGTCCTGGGCGAGTTCGTCGAGCGCTACGACATCTCGATCGTCGGCGGCTGCTGCGGCACGACGCCCGACCACATCCGGGCGCTGGCGGGGCGCGTGGCGGGCCGCGTGCCGGGCGAGCGCCCCGAGGCGGGGCCGCGGCAGGTTTCGAGCATGATGACCGCGACGCCGCTGGTGCAGGAGCCCCGCCCGACGCTGGTGGGCGAGCGCGTGAACTCGCAGGGGTCGCGCAAGGCCAAGGAGCTCTTGCTCGCCGAGGACTACGACGGGCTCGTCCAGGTCGCCGAGGACCAGGTGACCGGCGGCGCCCACGTGCTCGACCTCTGCGTCGCGCTCACCGAGCGCACCGACGAGGACGAGCAGATGCGCGAGGTCGCCAAGCGCGTCTCGCTGACCCAGCCGGCGCCGATCCAGATCGACTCGACCGAGCCAGAGGTGATCAAGGCCGCGCTCGAGCAGACGCCGGGTCGCGCGATCGTCAACTCGATCAACCTCGAGGCCGGCCGCGACAAGCTCGACAAGGTCGTGCCGCTGGCGCGCTCACACGGCGCAGCGGTGATCGCGCTGACCATCGACGAGCAGGGGATGGCGAAGACCGCCGACCGCAAGGTCGAGGTCGCAAAGCGGATCAAGGAACTCGCCTGTGACGAGCACGGCCTCGATCCTCAGCTGTTGATCTTCGACGCGCTGACGTTCACCCTGACCACGGGCGACGACGAGTGGAAGCCGTCGGCGATCGAGACGATCGAGGGGATCAAGCGCATCAAGGCGGATATCCCCGGCGTGAAGACGTCGCTCGGCGTCTCGAACGTGTCGTTTGGCGTCTCGCCGCCGGCCCGGGCGGTGCTCAACTCGGTCTTCCTGCACCACTGCGTCGGCGCGGGACTCGATCTGGCGATGGTCAACCCCAACCACATCACGCCGTATCCGGAGATACCTGAGAACGAGCGCGAGCTCGCCGACGACCTGGTCTTCAACCGCCGCGACGACGCGCTGGAGCGCTTCATCGCCCACTTCGAGTCCAAGGGTTCAGAGGACGACGACTCGGCCGAGGACCCAACCGAGGGCATGGAGCCGGAGGAGGCCCTTCACTGGCACATCCTGCGCCGCAAGAAGGAGGGCGTGGAGGACTGGATCGATCGCTCGGTGGAGAAGATCGGCGCCGTCCCGACGCTCAACGACGTGCTGTTGCCGGCGATGAAGGAGGTCGGCGACAAGTTCGGCGCTGGCGAGCTGATCCTGCCGTTCGTGCTCCAGTCGGCGGAGGTGATGAAGCGGGCGGTCGCCCAGCTCGAGAACTACCTCGACAAGATCGAGGGCCACACCAAGGGCAAGGTCGTGATCGCGACAGTGTTCGGCGACGTCCACGACATCGGCAAGTCGCTGGTGAACACCATCCTCACCAACAACGGCTACACGGTGGTCGACCTCGGCAAGCAGGTCCCGATCGACACCATCATCGACGCCGCCGTCGAGCACGAGGCCGACGCGATCGGACTCTCCGCGCTGCTGGTCTCGACCTCAAAGCAGATGCCCGCGTGCATCGAGGAGCTACACACGCGCGGCCTGGAGTTCCCGGTGCTGATCGGCGGCGCCGCGATCAACCGCGACTTCGGGCGCCGGGCGCTCTACCCGCACGGCAAGGAGTCCGACGAGGTCTACGAGCCCGGCGTCTTCTACTGCAAGGACGCGTTCGCGGGCCTCGACACCGTCGATGCGCTGATCGACGACGAGGCCCGTGACGCGCTGATCGCGAAGGTCCGCGACGAGGCGCGGACGCTGCGCGAGAAGCCGGTGGAGGAGGACGACGCTCCGCCGACCACCGACGACTCTGTGAGATCTGCGGCCCGGACCGACGTGCCGATCCCCGAGCCGCCATTCTGGGGCGTGCGCGACATCGAGGTCGACCTCGACGAGGTCTTCCCCTACCTCGATCGGCACGTGCTGTTCAAGCTCCACTGGGGCGGGCGCGGCGTCAAGGGCGAGGCGTGGCGGCGGATCGTCGAGGGCCACGATGGCGACGAGGGCTTCGCCCCGAAGCTCGAGCGGATGTGGCGCGAGCAGGACTACCTGCATCCGCGCGCGCGGCTGGGCTACTTCCCCTGCGCCGCCGACGGCAACGAGCTGGTGATCTTCGACCCGGACGATCCCGAGCGCGAGCTCGAACGGCTGATCTTTCCGCGGCAGCCCAAGCACGACCGCATCTGCCTGACCGACTTCTACCGGCCTCTGGACAGCGGCGAGCGCGACGTCGTTGCGATCCAGGGCGTCACGGTTGGCCCGGACGTCACCCAGCTGATCAACAAGCTCGAGGCCGACGGCGAGTTCTCCGAGCAGCTCTTCGTCCATGGGCTTGGGGTGCAGGCCGCCGAGGGCTTGGCGGAGTGGCTTCACTCAGAGGTCCGCCGCCGGCTCGGCATCGACCTCGATCAGGGCCGCCGGTACTCCTGGGGCTACCCGGCCTGTCCGGACCAGTCCGAGCACGAGAAGGTCTGGCGCCTGCTGGGGCTGGAGGAGATTGGGATGACGCTGTCGGACGGCTACGCGGTCGAGCCCGAGCAATCGACCGTGGCGATCATCGCCCACCACCCGCAGGCGGTCTACTTCGGCATGAAGTCGGGATTCGTGCCGGATCGAAAGATGAGCGACGAGCTGATCGCCGGCACCGAGCGCGGCGGTGAACTGCCGCCCGAAGACGATCCCGAGGGCGACGGCACGGTCGAGTCCGAGTCGGACGAGCCAGCTGGGGTCGCGGCCTGAGGCTCGCGGCTCTGGCCCTCGCGCTCCTGGCCCTGCTGCCGGCGGGGTGCGGGGACGGCGACGATGAGTCCGGGCCGTCGCAGGCGCCCGAACGGCAAGGTCAGGTAGGGGAGGGGGAGAGTTCGACTGCCTCGGGCAGGCTCGGCGCCAGGCCGGTGACGTGTCCGGCGGACCTCGACAACTGCCGGAGCGCTTCGGGGCGAATCGTCTATGTCGAGCGTGTCGATCCCGATGGCGACGGAGATGCGCACTTCGTCCTCGCCAGCCGGCAGTCGATTACGTTCCCGGGGATCTCGGTGATCGACGTCCGCAAGGACCTGCGTCCGCACCCGCTCCCGGGGCCTGGAGATGAGATCAGCGCCGCCGGGCCGGTGTTCCACGGCTCCTACGGCCAGCGGCAGATCCAGGCGATTGAGCTGCGCGTCGGGCGCTGAGCCCTCGATCCGTGGCTCTGTCAACCAGGGGTGACAATCGCGCGCCCTTGACAATTACTAACCGATCGGATAATAATTCCGGGACGAGATCACGAACCGGAGGTATCGGCATGGCAACGGCCCCCGCGCAGCAGAACGGCAGCCCAAGCGACACCGGCGACGAGGCGCTCGACGTCCTCCTCGACGGCGACATCGACAAGGTCATGGCCGGCCTCGACCGGATCGTCGAGGCAGCGCCCTCATACCGCAAGCTGATCTCGCGCTGGGAACGCCAGGGCTGGAACTCCGAGACGTTTGACTTCACCCGCGACGCGGAGGAGTGGAACGACCCAGATGTCTGGACCGCAGAGCAGAAGCGGTTCATGGTCTGGAGCCTGTCGGAGTTCTTCCTCGGCGAGGAGCGGGTGACGACCGAGCTGCTGCCGTTTGCGATCGCGGCGCCGACCGACGACCAACGGATCTTCCTCGCCTCGCAGATCGCCGACGAGGCGCGTCACTGCGTGTTCTTCGACCGCTTCTACCGCGAGGTGGTCGGGGCGGATGCCCAGACGATCGCAGAGAACCTCAAGGCCCAGCGCAAGCACGTCAACGCGGAGTGGTCGCAGCTCTTCGACGGCATCCTCCACGAGTGCGCCGAGACCCTCCGCAAGGACCCCTCGGACATGGACGCGCTGGTCCGCGGGATCACCGTCTACATGATCGTCATCGAAGGTACGCTGGCGCTGACGGGCGCTCGCTTCATCCTGCGGTCGCTCAAGGAGATGGACCGGCTGCCGGGCTTCCGCGACGGGTTCACCCACGTCAACCGCGACGAGTCTCGCCACGTCGGCTTCGGGGTCAAGTTCCTCGCCGACGCGATCAGGGAGGACGAGCGCTACAAGGAGATCGTGCAGACGACGCTCCAGGAGACCCTGCCGGTTGGCGTGCTCGCCTTCGCGCCCGAGTGGGTCGAGAACCGCTACGACTTCGACACCCCCTTCGGCTACCACTCGACGGAGATCTTCGCGTACGCGATGAAGTCGCTGTCGAAGAAGCTGGCGGCGATGGGGATGGAGCCGAGCGCGGCGGGGGTCGCCGCCTAACGCGGCGCCGCCGCACGAGCGATGACGACACAGTCCGGCACGGCGCCGCGGCCCGGACCGGGTCGCCCGTCCTCGGGAGCGCGCGAGCGAATCTTGGCGGCCGGCCTCGAGGTGCTGAAGAGCGACGGCTACGCGGGCCTCACAACCGCGAAGGTCGCCGCCCGCGCGGGCCAGAACAAGGCGCTGATTGGCTACCACTACGGCTCCAAGCAGGGCCTGGTGGCCGCGGTCGCCCGTGAGGTCACCGAGCAGATCACCGCCGAGGTGCTGGAGGGGCTCGGCGAGCCGCGCACCGCCGCTGAGCTCGTGGACGGCCTGGTGGCCGGAATCTGGGGAGTGATCCGGCGCGACGACCGTCTCGCACGCGTGTACTTCGACCTCGCCTCTCACTCGGTGGTCGAGCCGCCGGTGCGGGCGATGATGAGCGAGATGAAGGCGAACTTCCGCGCCACGCTGCGCCGGCTGTTGGGCATGATCGAGGACGGCCCGCGGCCGCGTGACCGCGACGCCGCGGCCGTCTACCTGATCGCTGGCGTCGAGGGTCTCGCGCTCGAGCGCCTCGACCGCGGGGAGACGGCCGAGCTTCGCCGCGCCCGCGACCTGTGGACGAAGAGCGCCGCGGTGGCGATCTCGACCTAGCCGGGCACGAAGCGCCAGACGCCGCCGTTGAGCGACGCGACGTAGAGGCGCTTGCGAGCGTCGACGCCGAAGCTCGACAGGCTAGGGATCTGCTGGAGGCCGCTGACTGCGGAGTCGCCGGTGGCGCCTCCGGTGCGCGCGACGAGGCTGCGGATCTGGCCCCCGCAGAAGTCCCCGTACACGTAGCGACCCTCCAGCGACCCCAGATCCGGGTCGCGGACTATGTAGCCGCCAGTGATCGCGCAGTTTCCACCGGCGTTCGGATACGTGAAGATCGGCCGGTCGTGGCGCGCCGGCGCGGGGCCGTGGCGCATGTTGTTGCCCTCGAAGATGTCCCAGCCGAAATTGGCGCCCCTGGCCTTGCGCTTGGTCTCGAAGTCGACCTCCTCAATCGCGTCCTGGCCCACGTCGCCGATCGCGATTCGCTTGCGGTCGAACGTGAAGCGCCATGGGTTGCGCAGGCCGCGGGCGAAGACCTCGTCCCGGCCCTTCTCGCCGCCTCGGTAAGGGTTTCCCTTCGGGATCTTGTACGGCTTGCTCTTGCTCTTTCGCGAGACGTCGATGCGCAGGAGCTTGCCGAGCAGGCTCTTCTTGTCCTGGGCGTTGTTCGACGGGTCCCCGGCGCCGCCGCCGTCCCCGGTGCCGATATAGAGGTTTCGGTCCGGCCCGAACTGGAGCTGCCCGCCGTTGTGGTTGGCAAAGCGCTTGTGGGAGATCTCGAGGATGTTGCGTGCCGACCCCTCGTTCGCCTTCAGCTTGCCACGCTTGCGCTTGTACGAGACGACCCTGACGTCGCCCTGGTTGTCGGTGAAGTACACGTAGAAGCGTCGCGAGCGCTTGTACTTCGGGAAGGCGATCGAGAACAGGCCCCGCTCGCCACAACATGACACCCGGCCCGTGATGTTGAGAAACGCCCCCGAGACCCGATCGTCGCCGCGCAGCACATGCACGGTGCCGGGCTGCTCCACCACGAACACGAGGTCGCCCGCGCCCTTTGGCCCGTGGACGTAAGTCGGCCGGTCGAAGTCGCCGAGGCTGCGCAGCGCGACGCCGCCCCCGCCGCCGGAGGCGCTCGGTGTCGCGAACAGGACCGCGGCGGCGAGCGCCGCGAGCAGCGCCCCTCCCGCCGATCCTGCCCGCCGAGTCAGTGCTAGCGCTCCCCGAGCACTAGAGCCCCAATCTGTTGCGCAGGCCGCGCGCGTTGAAGAAGCGATACAGGCGCCGGACCACGCTGCGTTGCCTGGGGCTGTACGGGAACCAGAGGAACTCGCGCTTCGGCTGCGGCAGCCGCGGAACCGTGAGCGACTCGGACCGGCAGAACTTGCGGATGCCGGCCGGGCCATGCCGATACCCGATGCCCGAGCTCTTCCAGCCACCCATCGGCAGCCCGAGGAAGGAGTAGTTGGTCATGAACAGGTCGTTGACCGACACGGTCCCGGCCTCCAAGCGCCGGGCGATCCGCTCGCCGTCGTCGGTGTCGCCCGCGAAAACGGCCCCGCCCAGGCCGTACGCGGTGTCGTTGGCCAGGCGCACGGCATCGTCGACGTCGGCGACCTTCATCACGGGCACGACGGGTCCGAACGTCTCCTCGCGCATCACCTTCATCGAGTGGTCGGCGTCCGCGATCACCGTCGGCTCGTACCAGTCGCCGGCTTGGTCCTTGCGCTTGCCGCCGGTGAGGATCCTGGCGCCCGCCTGGCGGGCGTCCTCGACGTGGTCGGAGACGATGTCCAGCTGGTTCGGCGAGGTCATCGCGCCCACCTCGGCCGAGTACGAGCGGCCGTCCGCGCCCTGGCGCAGCTTCTCGGCGTTGGCCTTGAGCTTGGCAACGAACTCGTCGTAGATCGGCTCTTCGACGTAGACGCGTTCGATCGAAAGGCAGATCTGGCCGGTGTTGAGGAAGCCGCCAAAGCACGCCGCGTTGGCCGCCCGGTCGACGTCGGCATCCCTCGTGACGATCATCGGGTCCTTGCCGCCCAGCTCGAGGCTGACAGGGGTGAGCGTGTCGGCGGCTCGCTTCATCACGACCTTGCCGGTGCGCTCGGAGCCCGTGAACTGGATGAAGTCGCACTCGTCGACCAATGCGCCGCCCGTCTCACCGGTCCCGTTCACGACGTCGAACACGTCCGGGGCGCCGAGATCCTCTTTCCAGGCGCGCGCGAGCTCCATCAACGTCAGCGGGGTGAACTCGGACGGCTTGATCACCAGCGCGGAGCCGGCCACGAGCGCCGGGATGCCGTCGCCGAGCGAGAGGATCAACGGGAAGTTCCAGGGGCTGACGACGCCCGCGACCGGGAACGGGCGATAGGTGATCTTGGCCCGACGGGTCCGCAGCAGCGGCATGTGTGCCGGCACGATCTCGTCGGCAAGCCAGCGCGGCCCGCGCTCCGACCAGAAGTTCAGCGCCTCGAGCAGATAGAAGGCCTCGAGCGCCGCGTCGGCGCGCACCTTGCCCGACTCCTCCTGCATGCGGTCGTCGAGCTCGTCCTGGTGGTCGAGGATCCAGTCGCGCAGCGCGTCGAGCCAGCGCTTGCGCCCCTCGAAGCCCATGGCCTCCCACTCGGGCTGAGCCGCTCGAACCCGTGCCACGACCTCGCGGACTCGCTCGGGCGAGTCGACCGCGATCGTCTCCAGCACCGACCCGTCAACGGGCCTGTGGACGTCGATCGTCTCCGTGGCCTGCGGTGCGCCGTTGCCGGCGGCGTCGTCGGCGGGGGCAGCGGGTGCGTCGGGCTGGGTCGCGGACTCCATGCTCGCCTCGTCCTCCTGCTCGGGTTCGGAGACTCTACTTGGCTGCTGGTACGGGCGGCCCGGTTAGTCGGGGGCGCTTAGCGGCGGAGCGGCAAGCTGCCGTTCAGTTGGTGATGCGATAGACGGCGTTGTCTCCAAGCGACGCCACGTACAGCTTGTTTCCCCGCCCCTCACCGAACGAACTCGGCGCGCTGACCTCGAGGCCTGTGCTCGTGTCGTCCACATCGGCCGCGTCAGGGTCCAGCGAGCGGATTTCGCCCGAGGCGAGATCGGTGTAGAGGTAGCGCCCGACGAAGCCGGACAAGCTGCTGTCCCGGACGACGTAGCCGCCGATCACCGCTCCGCCCGGCAAGCGCGCGTAGGTGTGGATCGGTTCGGTGAAACCACTGGCGGGACATGCCGGACTCGGATTCGGGCCACTCACGTTCCCCTCGCGGCAGTCCCAGCCGAAGTTGGCGCCCTTCGCTGACGCGAGGGTCTCGTGGTCGATCTCCTCTCGGGCTCCTCCGCCGACGTCGCCAATCGAGATGTGCCCGTTTCTTGCGTCGAACGAGAACCGGAACGGGTTGCGGAATCCGAGGGCGTAGATCTCGTCTCGCCCCGCTTCTCCGACGAACGGGTTGGACTTCGGCACGCGATAGCCGCGCTTTCGCTTTGGCTTGATCCGCAGGAGCTTCCCGAGGAGGCTGTTGCGATCCTGGGCGTTGTCGCCTGGGTCGCCCTGGCCGCCACCGTCTCCGGTCGCTAGGTAGAGCAGCTTGTCGGGTCCGAACTGAAGCTGACCACCGTTGTGGTTCGAGTTCGGATGCGGGATCTCGATCACCCTGCGGCGCGACTTGGACTTGGCCTTGAATGACCTCTTCTTGCGGGCCCTGAAGCCGTCGACCTGGATGTTGCCGTCGTCGTTCGTGTAGTAGACGAAGAAGCGCCGGTTCTTCCTGAATTTGGGGTGGAAGGCGACGGAGAGAAGTCCCTCCTCGCCGCCGTACTGGACGCGATCGGTGATGTCCAGGAATGGCCTCGAGCGCTTGCGTCCGTTGCGCAGAATCAGGATCGTTCCGGGTTGCTCGACCACGAACAACAGCTTCTTCTTTCCGGGGGCGTTATCGACGTACACCGGAGCCTCGAAGCTCCCGATCTGATCGAGGGTCAAGCCGGTGCCGCCGGCGCCGGCGCTGCTGCCCGCGTCGCGACCCGCGAGCGTGAGCATCGCGGCCGCGACGAGGGCCGTAGCCGCGACGAACCACGTCGTCCGTGAGGTCACCCCTCCCATCCGGCGGGAGCGTACCGCGTCAGTTCGAAGCACTCAGCAGGTAAACCGGTCCCTCGAGTGAAGTTGCGTAGATGTGCCCGGCGGTGTCCTCGCCGAACGAGCTCAACGAGGGAACCTGGATTCCGAGGGCGGTGTCGTCGCGCGCCTCGGTGCCCGGCTCGGCGGTGAAGCTGTGTAGCTCGCCCTCGCAGAAGTCTCCGTAGAGGTAGCGGCCGTAGAGGCTTCGCAGCTCCGGATCGCGGACGACGTAGCCGCCCGTGACCGCGCAGGCGTTGCCGAGCGGGTACTCGAGGATCGGCGGGATCGCATTCGGCGCCTCCTGATCCGAGTTGAAGCGCTGCGTGCCCTCGAACGCCGACCAGCCGAAGTTGAGCGGCGCATCGCGTCCGGTGAACTGGTCGAAGGTCACCCCGTTGATCTCCTCGAGCGAGTCTTGGCCGACGTCGCCGATCCACAGGTCGCGGGTCTTGCGATCGAACGAGAAGCGCCACGGGTTGCGCAGGCCGTAAGCGGCGACCTGGCCGCTTCCGCCCTCGACGTCGACGCGGATGAGCTTGCCCAGGAGACTGTTGAGGTCCTGGGCGGTGCGCTCGGGATCGCCGCCTCCGCCACCATCGCCCATCCCGAGGTACAGCTCCTCGTCCGGGCCGAACAGGAGCAGGCCGCCGTTGTGGTTGGAGGCGAAGTCCTCGATCCGCAGCAACTCGCGCGCGCTGTTGGGATCGGCGGCCGAGTCGCTCGCCCGTTCGTACCCGACTGTGCGCGAGTCGCCCGCCGTGTCGGTGTAGTTGACGTAGAACTGGCCCGAGCGCTCGTAGTCGGGTGCGAATGCCATCGACAGCAGCCCCTGCTCGCCCCCGCAGGTGATCTGGCCGGAGATATCGAGGAAGGTGTCGCGCCGGTCGCCGTCGACGCGGATGATCCGCCCGCACTGCTCGACGACGAACAGGGCCTCGTCGCCCGACGGCGGCTGCGTGACGTACAGCGGCTGGTCGAAGTCGCCGATCTCCGCGAGCCTCACGCCGCCCTGGCCGTCGCCAACGGGCGGCTCGCGCCGCTCAGGCGGTGGTTCCTCGGCTTGAGTCGTGGTGGTCGGCTCGGTCGTGGTCGTGGCCGACGTGGTCGTCTCGTCGTCATCGTCGCCGCACGCGGCGACGGCCAATGCGGCGAAGAGCAGGAGGGTCAAGAGGCGTCCCCGCACACCCCCGCACCGTACCGGGGGACCTAAACGCGTCCTGAACGCACCGCTCTGGCGCTGACTTCGCAGGCACGTCCGCACGTGGTGTCGCCGGGAGGGCTGGGTAGGGGTGGCGACCGTCCCTAACTCCCACGCGTCTCATGCGGCGGCGACGCTGGGGGAGTTGGGTCGCCTCCCCACCCAGCCCAACCCGGTTTCGCCCGGCTCAGGCGTTCCCGAAGGTCACGGCCCGCACTCGCTCGCCTCGACCACCTTCCCCGCATCGTCGACGCAGGTCTTGGGCGGCTTGTCGGTGATCGTGACGACGAACTCGCCCTCAACCGGGCTGCCGTCGCTGGTCACCGCCTTGGCGTTGCCGTGCAGCCCGGCGGCGAGCTCGTAGTGGACGGTGTAGGTGCCGGGCTCGACTGGCGTCACGCGCCAGACGATCTCGGTCGTGTCCCCAGGCGCCAGCGGGCCGAACGAGAAGGTGTCGGTCTGCGCCGCCTCGGCGCCCGCGGTCGGAGCGTCGTCGAACTCGGCCGGCTGCAGCCCCGCCGTCACGAGCTTCGGGTACTCGTTTTCGAGGATCCATACGGGTCGGTTGGGATCCGCGAGGCCGGGCTGATCGGAGCGAACGTCGAAGGGACCGCTGGCCTTCTCGTCGCCGGTGAAGATCGTCACCGCGAGGTCCGGGACCGTCATCTCGCCGATGTTGGAGATCGCCAGGCGCAGGTCGCTCGTTTCGGCGAGCCGCTGTTTGGTCGGGAACCTGGCCTCGGCGACGTCGACCGGGAATTCGCCGACGGGCTCGTCGACGTCCTGGCGGTCGTCGTCGCCGCACGCCGCAAGGCTGGCTGCAAGCGCAGCGGTTGCAAGCGCGGCCAACGCGCGTCGCCTCGCGGTGGGCCGAGGTCGACGCGCGCTTGTGGTCTCCTCCCCCAAGGCGCGGGGGAACATACCACCGAGGTGCGCCCGCGAGGCGCATTTTTCCCGGCCGAGCAGCCAATTTCGCGCGTCGGTCGCCGTGACGGTTGCGGGTGGCGGAGCTCAAAGCCATCGAATACTCTTGTCACGCACGCGGCCGGACCGGGTCGCGGGAGGAGCTAGATGGTCAGATCCGTCGCGGACAGGGCATTCCTACCCGCAAAATCACTCTTCGAGCAGGTCGGGAACATGATGATCCTGACCGGCAAGACCATCGTTGCCACGGTCAGGCCGCCGTACCCGTACGGCGGCGAGTTCATCGGCCAGTTCCTCTTCGCGCTCCAGCTCTGCTGGTTCCCGATGCTCATCTCGACCGTGGCCTTCGGCTTCGGTGCCCCAGGCCTTCAGGCCGCGAACTTCCTCTCGCTGTTCGGCGCCCTCGACCGCCTGGGCGGCTTCTTCATCCTCGCCTCGGTACGGGAGTTCGCGCCGTTCGTGACCGCAGTGGTGGTCGCGGGCGTGGCCGGCACGGCGATCACCGCTGACCTCGGCGCCCGCAAGATCCGCGAGGAGCTTGACGCGCTCCAGGTGCTCGGGGTCGACCCGATCAAGAACCTCGTCGTCCCGCGGTTCCTCAGCCTGATGCTCATCACCGGACTCCTCGACATCTACGCGCTGCTCTTCGGCATCGCCGGCGGGCTGTTCGCCGAGATCGCCTACGGCCAGCCGCTGGGCGGGTTCTTCGCGACGCTCTTCAACAACGCCTCGGTGACCGACTTATGGGGATCGGTGCTCAAGTGCACCCTGTTCGGGGCCATCATCGCCGTCGTCTGCTCCTACAAAGGGATGAATGCGTCCGGAGGCGCCGAAGGCGTCGGTAGAGCGGTGAACGAAGCGGTGGTGATCGCCTTCTTGGGGGTGTTCGCCTTCAACTACGTCTTCACCCAAACCCTGTTGGCGACGCACCCAGAGATTTCGGTGATCAAGTAAATGCCCGGCTGGCTGGCAGTACCACGCGACTGGCTCGCCTCGCTAGGCGACATCGCCCGGTTCTGTGGCCGGGTGATGGCAATCGTCTACTCCGGCCGGGTGATGCGCTTCTTCGGCGAGGCGCTGCGGCAGGCGGGCATCCTGATCCTCGGCTCGACGATCGTCATCTGGGGTCTCGTCTTCATCCTCGGCCTGCAATGCGGCATCGAGGGCGCGTACTTCAACCGCTCGGTCGGCGCCCCCGCCTACGCCGGCGTGTTCGCGGCCTGGTGCGACCTGCGCGAGGTGATCCCCTACGCCTTCGGCTACATGATGGCCGCGAAGGTGGGCACCGGAATCGTCGCGGAGCTGGGCGCGATGCGGATCTCCGATGAGATCGACGCGCTCGAAGTGATGGGCGTGAACCCGATGATCTTCCTCTGCGGCACCCGCCTGCTGGGCGCGTGGATGACGCTGCCGTTCATGTACCTGGCGGCGATCGGGGTCGGGTATTTCGCGAGCTACTTGGCGGTGGTCGAGCAGATCGGGGAGGTCTCCGCCGGCGGCTACTTCCTGATCTTCTGGATGTTCCAGAACCCACCCGACCTCATATTCAGCTTGATAAAGGCCATGTTCATGGCGACTGCCATCGTGCTGGTGGGCTGTTACTACGGCTATACGGCGTCGGGCGGCCCGGTCGGCGTGGGTACGGCGACGGCGAAGTCGATGGTCCTTAACATTGTCTTGGTCCACATCATCGGCATGATGGGAACGCTCGTCTTCTGGGGGGCGAACCCGAGAGCCCCGATAGGCGGTTGAACAAGGAGACGAAATTGGCCGACGAGCAGAGAGAAGAGCGCGAGGAGCTCGCCGACGAGCAGAGTCGCTTCGCCGAGGAACTGGACCGCGGCGGCGGCGAGGGCGCCTACGAACGCGGCGGAGACGACGGCGCCTACGAGGAGCCCGCTCCCGAGCTCGGCACCCTGCACCGCGACTACTCGATCCCCGGCGTCAATCCGTCGGAGCCCAACCCGTACCGCTGGCACACCGGCGAGAAGCGCGACCACGGCGGCGAGGACGCGATCGAGGTCATCGACGTCGTCAAGCAGTTCGGCCGCACGCGGATCCTCAACGGGCTCAACCTGGGCCTTCCCGACGACCAGATCTCGATGGTGCTCGGCCCATCCGGCACCGGCAAGAGCGTGCTGATCAAGCACATCGTCGGTCTCCTCTATCCCGACTCGGGCGATCTTCTGGTCCACGGCGAGTCCGTGCCGAACATGACCGACGACGAGTTGTTCGAGATGCGCAAGAAGTTCGGGTTGCTGTTCCAGGACGGCGCCTTGTTCGGCTCGATGAACGTCTACGACAACACAGCGTTTCCGCTCCGCCAGCACACCGACAAGGGCGAGGACGAGATCGGCGAGATTGTCAACCGCCGCCTCCAGGAGGTCGGTCTTGGCGAGGCCATGGAGAAGATGCCGAACGAGCTGTCGGGCGGGATGCGCAAGCGCGCCGGCTTCGCGCGGGCGCTGGTGCTCGACCCCGCGATCGTCATGTTCGACGAGCCCGATTCGGGCCTCGACCCGGTCCGCACCGCGCTGCTGTGCGAGCTGATTCGCGAGGTCCACGAGGAGAACGGCGGCTGCTACCTCGTCATCAGCCACGACCTCGGCACCGCCCGGCGCATCGCCGACTTCATCGCGGTGCTCTGGAAGGGCCGGATCGTGGAGTCCGGCCCGTCCGACGAGCTCTTCAACTCTGAGAACGCGTTCGTCTCCCAGTTCCTCAACGCCGAGACTGAGGGGCCTCTGGCGATGGACTAGCGAGCTCAGGCGGCGCCCGCCGCCAAGGCTCTCCCTAAGCTTTTCGCGGTGAAGAACCTGCTCGCACGGATCGCGGGTTGGGCGGTCGAGCAACCGGCACCGGTGCTGGCGGCGACGGTGCTGGTGGCGCTGGTGGGCGCCGTGGCGGCGCTTCGGCTCGAGCCGGAGGCGGGCACCGACAGCCTCGTCGACTCCGGCTCCGACACGTTCCAGGCCACGGAGGACTTCAAGGAGGAGTTCGGCGACGACGCCGTCGTCGTGCTCGTCCGCGGAGATCTCGAACGCCTGGTCCTGACCGAGCAGCTCCAGACCCTGCTCACACTCGAGGGCTGCCTCGCCGGCAACTTCCCCAGCGGCGAGACGGCGGGCAACATCCAGTCGCCGCCGGCCTGCGCCGAGCTGGCCGGGAGCAAGCCGGCGAAGGTCGTCTACGGGCCGGCCACCTTCCTCAACCAGTCCGCGGAGCAGGCGAACCGCCTGCTTCAGGGGCAGTCGGAGGCGGCCATCGCGCAGGCGCAGGCGGTCGCGAGGCGTGCCGCCCGTCGGGCCAGGCGCCAGGGTTTGACGAGAGCGCAGCAACGCGAGGCGGCGCTCGCCGCCGGGCAGGAGGTGCTGACGCAGTTCGAGCAGCAGTTCCTGTCCCTCGCGATCAAGTACGGGCAGAGCGGGCTGCCGGACATCAACGACCCGCAGTTCGTGAGCTCGGTTGTCTTCGACTCGCGAGAGCCCGGCCAGCCGAAGTCGCGATTCGCCTATCTCTTCCCGAGCTCCGACGCGGCCCTGATCTCGGTTCGGCTGCGGCCCGAGCTGTCCGACTCCGAACGCGGAGAAGCGATCGACCTGATTCGCGATGCAGTTGGCGAACCGGCGTTTGAGCTTCGTGACGCCAGCTACGTCGTCAGCGGTGTCCCCGTCGTCACCGACGGTCTCGCCGATGAGATCTCGAACGAGATCCTGATCCTGCTTGCTGTCGCGCTGGCGGTGATGACGATCACCCTGGCGCTGGTGTTCGGCCCGCCGCTGCGGCTGTTGCCGCTGGCGATCGCCCTGTGTGCCGCCGCGATCGTCTTCGGGGGCCTCGCCGCCGTCGGTGGATCGCTGACCATGGCGGCGGTCGCGGTGCTTCCGGTGCTGATCGGGCTCGCGGTGGACTACGCGATCCAGCTCCATGCCCGCTTCACCGAGGCCGCGCAGTCGGGTTCCTCGCCTCCACGCGCCGCGGTGGAGGCCGCGGCGAGGGGCGGGCCCGTGATCGGGATCGCCGCGCTGGCGACGAGCGCCGGTTTCCTGGTCCTGCTGCTGTCGCCCATCCCTCAGGTGCGCGGCTTCGGCGTGCTCGTCGTGCTCGGAATCGCGATTGCTTTCGGGCTGGCGCTGACGGCCGGGCTGGCGACGCTGTCGTTCGCAACTGCGGGTGGGAGGCGATGGATGCCGAGGCCCGCCGGGACCGGACGGCTGGCCGGCCTGTCGGCCACGACCCGACGAGTGGGGGAGCGAATCCGAGGGGCCGGGCGACGCGCCCTTGCTGCCACGATCGCGGCCCCGGGGATCACGCTGGCCGTAGCCGGGGTGCTCGCCATCGGCGGTTGGTTCGCCGGCACTCGCACCGAGGTGATCTCCGACCTGCGCGAGCTCGTTCCGGGCGAGCTGCCCGCCCTGCGCGACGTGGACTCGCTTCAGGATGCGACCGGCGTCTCGGGCGAGGTCGATGTCACCGTCACGGCGGACGACCTGACCGATCCGGAGGTGGTCGCGTGGATGGGCGCCTTCAAGCAGCGCGTGCTGGAGAAAGCGGGCTTCGAAGGCGAGGCGACCTCGTGCGTGGATCAGGACACGCAGCTCTGTCCATCCGTCGCGCTGCCGGACCTCTTCGCCGAGGTGGGCGGCGGAGATCTCACCCAGGAGCGAATCCGCAGCGTGCTCGACCTGCTGCCGGCCTACTTCTCGCAGGCCGTCGTCAGCCGCGATCCCGACACGGGCGAGCTGGGCAATACCGCCGTGATCGCGTTCGGCATCAAGGTGATGCCCTTCGACGAGCAGAAGCGGCTGATCGATTCGATCCGCGACGAGATCGATCCGCCGGGGACGGAGAATGATCCGCCTGAGGGCGTGAATGCCGAGGTGGTGGGCCTGCCGGTGCTGGCTGCTGACGCCAACTCGGCGCTCGAAAGCAGCAGCTACCTGCTCGCGCTCGCCGGGCTGATCGCGGTGGCGCTGGTGCTCGTCGCCGTCTATCGCTCCGCCGAGCGGGCCCTGGTGCCGCTGATTCCGATTGTGTTCGCGACCGGCTGGTCGGCACTCGTGCTCTACGTCGCCGGCATCCCGCTGAACCCGATGTCGGCGACGCTTGGAGCGCTGGTGATCGCGATCGCGACCGAGTTCAGCGTCTTGCTCACGGCTCGCTACCACGAGGAGCGGTCGGCCGGGCGTTCGGTTGGCGAGGCCCTGCGCACCGCGTACACGCGCACGGGTGCCGCCGTGGCGGCCTCCGGGATCACGGCGATCGCCGGCTTCGCCGCGCTGATCGCGACGGACATCCGGATGCTGCGCGACTTTGGCCTGGTGACCGTGCTCGATCTCGCCGTGGCACTGATCGGCGTGCTGCTCGTGCTGCCGGCCGCCCTGGTCTGGGCGGAGAACGGTTTTCAGCCGTTTGGACGCCTTGCCAACCGGTTGCGCCGGCGCGGTCGCGAGGCGCCTGCCGCGTCCGGATGACCGAACCCGATCGCGAGAGCGAAGAGCAGCGCACCTTCCGCCCGGGCAGCCGGTACTCGATCTTCGTCGGGATCGCGTTCCTGATCGTGGTCGTCGTCGCGACCGTCAACACGCTCAGCACGCAGGAGGGAGGCATCCTCGGCACCGACGACGATGAGGCTGGGATGCCGCTGCCGGAGTTCGCGGTGCCCGAGCTGCTGGGGTCGCTGGAGGGCGATGCGAACGTCTTCCAGGACGACTGCGAGACCTCGGAGACGCCGTGTCCGGAGTCCGAGTCCCGGACGCCCGCGTGCCAGATCGACCCCGAGGGAGCGATCAGGATCTGCGACTACTTCGACCGGCCCTTGGCGCTGTCGTTCTGGTTTACGCGCGGGGCAGACTGCCTGCCCACGCAGGACGCCTTCGACGCCCTCGCCGCTCGCTATCGCGATCGCGTGAACTTCGTATCGATCAACGTCCGCGACGACCGCGACGAGGCGCGCGAGATCGTCACCGAGCGCGGCTGGGAGGTGCCCGTTGGCTACGACGCCGACGGGGCGGTTTCCAACCTCTATCGGGTCGGCGTCTGCCCCACCGTCGCCTTCATCTACCCCGGTGGCATCCTGCGCGACGCCAAGATCGGCAGCGAGGAGCTGTCCTCGGAGCAGATGGAGGCCGAGATCGAGGCGCTGATCGAAGAGTCGAGGCAGCGCGCGGGGACATCGCGATGAGCGACCCGTCGACGCAAGCTGGCTGGATCGCGCCGGAGCTCCGGGAGGAGCTCCCCGGCTTGGGCCTGCGCTACGCGATCGTCGAGCGAGGCTCGGGACGCAGCCCGCGCGAGCTCAAGCAGCAGCTGCGCGAGCTCGCCGACCGCTTCTCGGGGCCGCAGGCGATCAACCTGCGCCACCAGCCGATCCCGTGGGCGTACAGGGTCTTCTACCGCCACATCGGCCTCGACCCAGACGAGCAGCCGACGCCGGTCGAGGAGCTGGCACTACAGCGGATGAAGCACGGTGGCTTTCGGTCCCGCAGCCTTCTCGACGACGCGCTCACGATCGCGACGATGGAGTCCGGGGTGGCCCTGCGGGCCTTCGACGCCGACAAGATCTCGGGAGCGCTCGGAATTCGCCCCAGCCAGCCCGGCGAGGAGCTCGAGGGCCGGCCGGGTGAGCTGCCCGCGGGCACCCTCGTGATCGCGGATGAGTCGCGGCCGGTCGCGCTGCTGGTTGGGGCCACCGCCTCGGGCCGCGGGGTGGTGCCGCGCAGCAAGCGCACGCTGCTGTGTGCGCTTCAGGTCAAGGGCGTCCCCGACATCGCCGTCGAGGAGGCGATCTGGCTCGCCAGCGCAGTCTTGCAGGGGTGAGATGGGTGACCCAAGGACCCCGCGCACCTGGATGACGCGTCTGCGCCCCCAGGCACGCGCGGCCCTTAGGTCAACCATCTAAACTGGCTCTCCAGCGCAGTCCCGAAGGGAGCTGAGCCCGATGGCTGAGGAGCTACTGCACAGCGCGCCGGCCGAGATACCCGCTGAGCCCGCGCGAACTCCGCTCGAGTTTGAGCCCGAGGTCGCTCCGCTCACTGAGCGCCGCGTCCGTCAGGACCTGAGGGCACAGATCGCGCGTCTGGAGCGGCGCCTTGGCGAGCTCTTCGCGTCGGCGTTCCCGCGCGAGGGAATCGACTGGCACGTCGGCGCGATCGGCGGCCCGCGCGTGCTGGGCATCGCCGAGCTCGAGCGCGTACGAGACGCGCTCGCATACCGCCTCAGCGAGGCGCAGTCGGAGCTGGCGAGGCGAGCCGACGTCGAGGAAGCCAATCGCGGTGTGCTCGAGTCGATGATCGCTGAGCCCGAGCGCTACAGGTGGGTGCGGATCTCCAACGACGACATCGGCGAGCGCGGCTGTCGTCACTGGCATTCGCGACCGCGCTGGGGCGTCGTCGGGCTGCTGCTCAACTGGTGGCGGGTCAAGCTCTCCTCCGGATGTCCGTTAGCCACGGGGCTCCGGCCCCCTGAGCCAGAACCGCCCTGGCTTAAGAGCTCCCCGCCGCGACTACGGCCGCCGCCGGACGGCTGAAGATCTGCGCCTGGCGTCGTCCTCGGTCGCCCAAATAGCATCTAGCTATTCGGGCTCCTTGCGTTCTAGCCATGCTTGATCTTCGCTCGCCCACCGACGACCGTATCCGTGGCGGTGAGCTCTAAGAAACGCCGCAAGCGCCGTCCGCGCCGGCCTCCGCCCGCGACCGCGGAGCCTGAGGCCAAGGTTGCACCGGTAGCTCGCGACGCCGCCGCTCGCCGGCGCGCCGCAGGGCGGCGACGGGAGCGCGAAGAACGCCCGCCCGCGCCGTGGGGATCGTTTCCGTTGGTCGAGATCTGCGTGTTCGTGGGACTCGTGATGCTCGTCCTCGGCTTCATCGTTCAGGGCCCGCGCGGCTCGCTGCTCATCGCGCTGGGCCTCGTGCTCGGCTCGCTCGCCGGGCTTGAGCTCTCGGTCCGGGAGCACTTCGCCGGCTATCGCTCGCACACGATCCTGCTCGCCGGCGCAGCCTCCATCGCTGTCCTCGCCTTCCTGTTCTACGTCGGGCCGGAGGAGCTTTCTCCCGGCGTCCGCGTTGCCGCTGGCGCGGCGACTTTTGCGGCAGCGGCGTGGGGCCTCACGGGCGCGTTTCGGCGCCGTTCCGGTCAGGCCTTCAAGCTGCGCTGAGCCTTGTCCACGGCTCGGATCACCCACATCGGCGGCCTGACGGCGCTGATCGAGGCCGAGGGCTGGCGCCTGCTGACCGACCACCACGGCGTGCGGCAGGTCGCAAAGCGCCTGAAGGTCGGCCTGGGCGCTGCTTCACCTCGGCGCCGTCCGGTTCCCTATTTCCGGCCCGGCTCGCTACACGATGACTGCCCGTGACGCCGTGGAGCTCTGCGGCCTGATTCAGCCACAGGTGGCGATTCCGATCCAGTACGACGGCTGGAGTCACTTCAAGGAGGGCCGGGACGAGATCGAGCGTGAGATCTCGAGTGCGAGCGCCGATATCCGGGAGCACTGGCAGTGGCTTCCGATCGGGGTGTCCACCGAGATCACTTCGTAGGCTCCCAGCGCGTGGCGGCGACGGGCGATGTTGGCATCACGGGCTTCGAGTACTCAGATCTCGAGGTCGGACCGACCCGCTATCGGCCGGGGGTTGCCGGCACAGGTCCCGCAGTGCTGCTGCTGCACGGCTTCCCGCAGACGCACTACTGCTGGCATCGCGTTGGACCTGGGCTCGCCGAGCGGTGCTCAGTCGTGGTTTGCGACCTCAAGGGCTACGGCTCGAGTCGCTCTGGGCCCGGTGGCCCGCTCGGCGAGGGCTACAGCAAGCGCGAGATGGCCGCGGAACTCGTCGAGCTGATGGCGCGGCTCGGGCACGACCGATTCGCTGTCGTCGGCCACGATCGCGGCGGTCGTGTCGCCTACCGCCTGGCACTCGATCACCCGGACGCCGTCGACGGCCTCGGGGTCTTGAACATCGTCCCGACCGTCGATCAGTTCGAGCGACTGGCGGCCGACGCGGCGATCGAGTACTGGCCGTTCATCTTCCTGGCCCAGCCGCCGCCTTTCGCCGAACGCCTGGTCGGCCCCAGCGCGGAGTACTTCCTGCGCCACGTGCTCGAGTCCTGGACAGCGACGCCCGGCGCGGTCACGTCCGAGGCGATTGAGCGTTACGTCCGCGCGTTTACTCCCGAGGTGATCTCCCGCATTTGCGCCGAGTACCGAGCCGCATTTCACATCGACCGTCCGATGGATGCCGACGATCGCCATGCCGGACGCAGGATCAAGTGCCCCGTCCTCGTCCACTGGGGAGTCGAGGAGGACCCGTCGGCCGACGGCCCGCTCCCCATCTGGCGCCACTGGGCCGACGATGTGCGCGGCGCGCCGCTACCGGGCGGGCACTTCGTGCCTGAGGAAGCGCCGGACGAGCTCCTTGCCTCGCTCCAGGACTTTCTCGGCGCTGACTTCTAGCGCCTTGGCGCGATACTCCGGGTGATGTCGAAGAGGAACGTCAAGCTGGTTCATAGCGCGCACGATGCGTTCAACCGACGGGATCTCGAGGCCTTCGTCGCCATGGCCGCCCCCGAGGTCGAGATCACGCCGCTCACAGTGGAGCTGGAGGGCGTTGCCTCATATCGCGGTCATGACGGGGTTCGCCAGTGGTGGAAGGACCTGCTGACCGTCTTTCCCGACTTCCAGACCGAAGTCGACGACGTGCGAGACCTCGGCGACATCACCGTCGCCCGCGCCCGTCTGCGCGGACACGGCACCGAGAGCGAGGCCTTCTTCGAGCGCCCGATCTGGCAGGTCGTCGAGTGGCAGGACGCGAAGGCCGTGTGGTGGCGAGCATTCCTCACCGAGGCGGAGGCCCTGGAGGCGGCCGACCGGCGCCATTAGGTCCCTCGCGACCGAAGTTACCGCGCTACGCTGAATCGGCCATGGCGGAGCGCATCCGCGGCCTGCTCGGGGGGCCCGCCAGTGTCGCGCTGGTGCTGGTGATGCTGGCCGGCTGCCTGTTCCTGTGGGTCGGCGTGCCGCTCGGCTGGCTGTGGATCGGATCGCAGGTCCAGGGCTCGGCATCCCTGGGCACTGCGCTGCTGGTGACGATGACGGGCGTGGTGGCGACGATCCTGGCGCTGGTGACTGTGCTGTCCTGGGTCAACGGCTGGCACGCGCGGCTCCAAGAGAGCCGTCACGGTCAGTCGCCGCGGAGCTCGGCGCTCGAGGTGATCTTCGTCGCCAGCGCGGGCTTGGCCGTCGTTGGCTTCGCAGTCTGGTTCTTCGGCTTCGCCGGCGCCAGCCCGGTGCCGCTCAACATCGGCTTCTAGGCCGAATTGGCGCCTTGGTTCCGCTATCCGGAACCAAAGCGCCATGAACGACGAAGCGGGCGCCGGGGGCGCCCGCTTGGTCCGTAGCGACGCGCTGTCGTCTAGAGCGCTTGACCGCGAAGGATCTTCGCCTCAAGCTCGCCGGCGAGAACGCTGCGCTGACGCTCGGTCAACCTGCCGAGCTCGCGGTTCTCGTTCAAAGCCAGCGAAAAGAGGAACTTGCGGACCCGCGTGCGTCCCCACCGGCGCTGGCTGCGGAGCAGCTCACCGACAGTCATTGACGAGACCTCCCAGGGGCAGCTTCGGACGACCTCGGCCGCCTCGATGTCTCCCGCTGCGATCGCGCGCTTCACGGCGGCACGCGCAAGGCGTACCCGGTTCGCGTGCGCCAGGGCACGCATGTGTTGCGGCATCGCAGGGGCGACTGGCGAGGCAGCTTCCATACTCACTCCTCCTCCGAGTGTTACGAGGTTTGCCGGGTCTATCGGCGCCCGCCTCCCTTTCGTTCGTCCGGGTCTTCTCGATCCGTCCGATCCAGGGTGGGGCGGGACAAAGTCACACTCTCTCTTGTCCCGTCCGCTCCCTGCCCCGGGGGCGTTCGGCGCGACCCGCAACCTAAGTCAGCCGGCGCCCGCCAGTCAACCGACAACCGACCTCGGCGGACGGAGTCGTTCGCTACGAGCATGGTTTTCTTGCGCCGGAGTGACTTGTCCGAAACTGGACAAGTGCAACTTCCCCCTAGCGGGGGAACGAGAACTCGATCGGAAGCGCTCCATCGGTCGCTAGCTCGACCGGGGAAGCTCTGGGAAGTCCTTGATGGTTTCGGCGAAGATCTCGAGGGCTCTGTCGAGCTGCCCGCGCTGGTGGCTCGCCATCAGCGAGGTCCGAAGCAGCGCCCCGCCGGGCGGGACCGCGGGATGGATGGCGACGTTGGTGTAGACGCCGGCGTCAAACAGTGCCTTCCACAGCAGCACGGCCTGCCAGTCCTCACCGACGACGACCGGAACGACCGGGGTGGTCGCCTCGCTTCCATCTGACAGCCGGCCCGGCTCGACCACGACCAGCCCGAGCTCGCGGAAGCCCTGGCGGAGGTAGGCCGCGTTGTCGAGCAGCCTCGCCATCAGCTCCAGCCCCTCGGCGCGGATGATTCGCAGCGCCGCAAGCGCCGCGCCCACGGCGGCCGGAACCGCCGAGGCCGTGAAGATGAACGGGCGGGACGCGATCCGCAGGTACTCGACCACGTCGGCGGGACCGGCGATGAACCCGCCACAGGAGGCGAGGCTCTTGGAAAAAGTGCCCATACGCAGGTCAATTCGGTCTTCGAGGCCGAAGAGCTCGGCCGTCCCGGCGCCGCGGGCGCCGAGCACCCCGACGGCGTGCGCCTCGTCCACCATCAGCCGCGCGCCGTAGCTTCCGCACAGCTCGACGATCGCCGGGAGGTCGCACAGGTCGCCCTCCATCGAGAACACCCCGTCGACGATCACCATCACCCCGCCGCCGTCACCGGCCGCTCGCTCGAGCATCTTCTCTAGCTTCGGCATCTGGTTGTGCCGGAACGGGCGCAGCCTCGCGCCGGAGAGCTTGCAGCCGTCGAGGATCGAGGCGTGGTCGCCGGAGTCGCAGATCACCGTGTCGCCGGGCTCGAGGATCGTGCCGATGCAACCCACGTTGGCCTGATGGCCGGTGGTGAACACGATCGCGTCCTCGGTTTCCATGAACTCCGCGAGTTCCCGCTCCAGCTCGAGATGAAGCGGCGTGGTGCCGTTGAGGAGGCGCGAGCCGGTGAGCCCGGTGCCATAGGTCTCGAGGGCGTCGCGGGCGGCCTGCTTGACTCGCTCGTCGCCGGTCAGCCCCAGGTAGTTGTTGGATCCGAGCATGATCGTCTCGCGCCCCTCCATCTCGACCACGGGGCCGGCCTCGGAGGTGAGGACGCGGAAGTAGGGCAGAACGTCGGCTTCCTTGGCGGCGGCCAGCTGCTCGGCGCGGTCGTGCGTGCGCGCCTTCTCGAAGACGTCGACCGGCGCACGGGTCGTCTCGGGCATTGAGGGAAGTGTAGGTTGCCGCTCGTGCCTGTCACCGTGCGCCCGGTCGAGGGAGGCCGCGACCTCAAGCGCTTTATCGAGCTTCCCTATCGGTTGCGCCGCGAAGATCCGCAGTGGGTGCCGCCGCTGCGTTTCGAGCGCCGGCAGTTCCTCGACCGGCGCAAGAACCCCTACTTCGAGCACGCCGAGGCCGAGTACCTCGTCTGTGAGCGCGACGGCGAAGTGGTGGGCAGGATCACCGCACAGGTGGACCAGCGGTGGGACGAGTTCCAGGGCGGCAACGACGGCATGTTCGGCTTCCTCGAGCTCGAAAACGATCCGGAGGTCGCCAGGGCGCTCGTCGGCGCCGCCTCGGCCTGGGTCCGCGAGCGCGGCCGCGACCGGATCCTGGGCCCGATGGACTTCACGACCAACAACGAGTGCGGTCTGCTCGTCGACGGCTACGAAGCCCAGCCGATCATCCTGCAGCCCTGGAACCCGCCGTACTACAAGGAGCTGCTGGAGGGCCTCGGGATGACCAAGGCTATGGACATGCGGATGTGGGACCTGTGGCTCGGCAAGCTCAAGGAGGGCAACGAGTTCGATCCGATGATCAAGGCGGCGGCGAAGGTCGCGGATGACAAGGGAGTGATCGTGCGGAAGATGCGAAAGCGCGACCTCGAAGCCGAGATCGGGCGCTTCATGGAGGTCTACAACGAGGCCTGGAGTCGCAACTGGGGCTTCGTTCCGATCACCGAGGCGGAAGTCAAGTACCAGGCCAAGAACCTGCGGCCGGTGCTCGTGGAGGACTGGGCGATGATCGCCGAGCAGAACGGGGTGGTCGTCGGTGCGGCGCTCACGCTTCCCGACATCAATCAGGTGCTGAAGAAGATGAACGGCCGCCTGTTTCCGTTCGGCTGGTGGCACTTCCTGACCGGGCGGCGAAAGATCGACCGGGTCAGGGTCTTCGCCCTCGGGGTGAAGCGCGAGTATCAGCACCTCGGCGTGGCCGCCGCGTTGTATGAGCGCCACCGCGAGACCGCGAACCGGATGCCCCAGAAGGGCGGACAGACTGGCTGGATCCTGGAGACGAACAAGTCGATGAACCGGGCGATGGAGGGGATGGGCGGAACCGTCGCCGCCACCTACCGGCTCTACGAGCAGGCGCTATGACCTGGCCGGCGTGGCGCGTCGCTACGCTGCTCGCATGTGCCGAAACATCCGCAGTCTTCACAACTTCGATCCCCCCGCGACCGAGGAGGAGGTCCACGAGGCCTCGCTCCAGTACGTGCGCAAGATCAGTGGCTCCAACAAGCCGTCCAAGGCGAACACCGAGGCCTTCGACCGCGCAGTCGAGGAGGTCGCGGCCGCCACGCGCACGCTGCTGGACTCGCTGGTGACCAACGCGCCGCCGAAGGACCGCGAGGTCGAGGCGGCCAAGCGCCGCGCTCGGGCGATCGAGCGCTTCGCGGCCTGAGCGTCCCGCGAGCGCGGATCTAGCAAGCCGCAACCTCCGGCTTTCCGGGCTGCTCTCGTCCCCGCGCGAGAGTAGGGTAGGTCGCCGTGGCAGAGGAGTTGCTGGAAACCGAGGCGATCGAGGAACCGACGCCGGAGGGCGAGAGCGAGCCGGAGTTCGACGTACGGCCGCTTCCGGAGCGTCGCGGGGGCACTGACGTGTCGGTGTGGCGCGGCGAGGTGCGAACAGCAGCGCTGGCCGCTGCCGGCGGCCTGGTTGCGGGCGCGGCAACCGTCGCGGTCGTGCGCGCGGCGCGCCCGACGTCGTCGCGCAAGCGCCCGTTGCGTCGCCGCCGTGAGCGCGAGCTGCCGGCGCGGGTGATCGCAAGCCGCTCGTTCCTGGTCGACGTTCACCTCCTGGGCAGCGACCGCTAGCCCATGGGCAAGCCGGGGAGGGCGCCCTCGCTCGAGGTCGAGGTTCGGCCGCCGTGGCCGTACCGTCTGCCGCGATCGAGCGGCGGCGACGGCGTGCTGAGAAGCCCTAGGCCGGGCATCGCGTGCAGGCTGCTGCACGTCGACGGGGAGCCGGTGGTCGTCCACGCCTGGGAGGCGGGCAAGGCTCGGGTCGTCTTCCGCGCCTCCGGCGCCGACCGCCGGCGGCTGGAGCTCGCGATCGAGCGGATGCGTTTCGCCTCGGGGGTAGACATGGACCTGTCGGAGTTCCATCACCGCTTCAAGGGCGACCCGCTGATCGGCCCCGGCATCGTCAAGAAGCCCTGGCATCGGCCGCGCCGGCGCGCCTGGCCCTGGGAGGCCCTCGCCTGGGCGGTCACCTCGCAGCTGATCGAGGCGTTCCGGGCGGCCGCGATCCAGCGCCGGATCGTTTGGCGGTGGGGCCCGCGGCGAGAGATGGAGGACGGCATGCTGCGCGACGTCCCCGGCGCCACGCTGATCGCCGGCCGCGCGCCAGCCGAACTCGCGGCGATGGACCTCGCCCCCTCGCGCGCCCTGTCGATGATCCGCTGTGCGAAGGAGGTCGCGACCGGACGCGTCGACCCGAGTTCGCCGGGCTCGGATCGGCGGCTGCTTCGAATCTCAGGGATCGGGCCGTGGACCGTGCAGTGCCTGGGCGCGTTCGGCCGCGGCGACCTCGATTCGCTTCCGGCAGGCGACCTCGCCTACGTCAAGCTCGTCGGCCGCCTGGCAGGTCTCGGCCGCCGCGCGACCGTGCCCGAGATCGAGGAGTTCTTCAAGCCCTACGAGCCCTTCCGCGCCCTCGCGGGTAGCTTCGCCCTCGTCGCTTGGCACAAGACGATCGCGAAGGGGCCGAAGCTGCGGATGGCGGCGTAGTCGGCTCCTTCGCTCGCTGATCGCCGCGGGCCAGTGAACAGACCAGGGTGTTCACGGGCGCGACCGAATGCCCGTCGCGGCAACCTGAACTGCCTGTCTTCTCGACCGTTAGGAGCAGCGATGGAAGGCACAGCTTCACCAGAGACCACGAATCTCTTCCTCCTCGAGGATCTCGAGGACGCCAGCAGGACGAGGACGCTCGCGGAAGGCGATGTGGAAGCGCTTCAAGCAATCGCCGACTGGATCAAGACCTTCGTGGTCAGGCCTCACGAGGATCTCGGCCGCGCTGGGACCGTTTGCCCGTTCGTGCCTGGGTCATTGGAACGTAAGGTCCTTTGGCTCGCCCCCGAGCAGATCGCCGACCGGAGCGGGCCAGACGTTGTCGAGCTCGTGAGCGGCTACAAGAGACTGCTCCTGGAGACTCAACCCACTGGCGGCGACGACGCTTACAAGGTAATCGTCGTTGTCTTCACCGACTTGTCGGCTGATCGTGCGAAGGGCGTCTTTGACGACGTCCTAAACCATCTTGCGGTTACCTCGTATGCGGACGATGGAATCCTGTACGGGCCGTACTACGAAGGCAACGAGGCGACTGCGATTTACAACTCGAGGTTCCGACCATTCCAATCGCCCGTGCCGTTTCTGTTCGTGAGGCCGGGGGTGATCAGCGACTGGAAGTTCTTCTTGGACGACGAGGACTGGCTCAACTTGTGGGCGGGTCGCTATGGAGAGTCGGGAGCCCAGGCTCTTGCGGAGGAACTACGCCAGTTGCCGTGGCGGGCCAGCCAAGCCTAATCGTGCTCGACGGGTCGGCACCCGTTGGGACCGAGCCGGTCTGAGGTCGGCAGCCGAGGATCGGGTGCTCGCCCCGCTTCGCGCGAGGACGAGAAGTTTCGCTTTCGCAATGGAAAACGGGGAATTCTGAAGCAGCGCGCGATACTGCGCGGGCGATGTCGGAGGAGAACGTGGAGGTCGTGCGCCGGGTCTACGAGGGGGTGACCGCCCGCTTGGAGGTGCCCCGGGAGCCGTTCGACCCGGACTATGAGTTCGACAACACGCAGCTCTGGCCTGATATCGGCGGAGTCCTGCGATTTGAAGCTGCACAGGAAGCTATGCGCGAGTACTGGGAAACGTTCGAGGCTTACCACGTCGAGATCGAAGAGGTGATCTACGCCGACGGGGGGCGCGTGGTCAATGTCGTCCGCGATGGCGGGCGGATGAGAGGGACCGACGCCGAGGTGTGGAACCGCTTCTTCCACGTCTGGACATTCCGTGATGGCAAGATCGTTCGCCTCTCGATCCACACCGACAGGAACCGCGCCCTCGATGCCGCCGGGCTGCGGGAGTAGCTCGGAGTATCGCTCGGGACGAGAAGCAGAACTCGCCGCTGATCACGACGCAGCGGATGCCAGACTTCCGGCGTGCCCGACTGGACGCAGACGAACTTCGACGATCTTGGCGACGTCAGCCCGGAGCATGTGCGGATTCAGTGGCGGTTTGCGCGCGAGGCCTTGGGATCGCCCGAGCTTGGGGTGAGCCGCTTCACCTACGAGCCCGGCGCCAGGATGCCGTGGGGCCACCGCCATCGCCAGCAGGAGGAGGCATACGTCGTCATTGGCGGATCGGGGCGAGCCAAGCTCGACGACGAGATCATCGAGCTAAGGGTCTCCGACGTGCTGCGTGTCGCTCCGCCAGTCATCCGGTCATTCGAAGCCGGCCCGGATGGCCTGGACGTAATCTGCATCGGCGGCCGCAAGCCCGAGGGCGGCGACACCGAGCGGTTCGAAGACTTCTGGGCTTGACCCGCGGTTACCGTCCGCTGCCTAACGGAAGCAACGCTTCTCGTCCAACGCGGTAGGGAGCTGTGCAGGCTAGGCCGGCTCGCCCTAGGCGGGTCGGTGCCGGACGCGTCGCCCTCGGAGGACAAGAGCGCCGCATGTAAGCAAGCCCACGGCGGCTAGCAAGACGATGAGCAGGGTCGGCGCCGCCTCGTCGCCATCTCCCGCCGCCAGAGGCACCCCGGCCGCATCCGGATTGGCGCGTGTGACACTCGCCGGGTCTAGCTCCGCGAGCGTCTGCGCAGGGAACGGGCGCACGCCGTCCGCCAATTGAGCGTAGGCGGCAGACTGTTTCGCCCTCAGCGGCACCCAGCGATAGGTGCCTTGCGCGCCCGGCACTCCGATGTAGCCAGCATCCGAGGCGAACACGACGGGAAAGTTGCGCAGGAGCGGACGCAACCCGCGAGTCGGCTCCGCGTTGAGGTCGACCCGGATCCACGCCGCGGCCCCTGAGGGCGCGACCACGGTGCCGTGCTCCATCGCCGGCTCGATCAGCTTCAACTGAAGCTGAAGGCTCTCCTCGTCAGTGGCCGTTCTGCAGCCAGATGCGCCGCACGCCTCGAATGTAGTCCCGGGCGGCAGCTTTCCGGTCGCGAGCGGGGCCGCGAGCGCACCCACGAGGGCGACGAGCACGACGGAGAGCGGGGCCGTCCGATTCATGTTCCTCCGCATGCAGAACATACGCCTGTGAGGGGCGAGGCGGTCCCGCCAGCAGATCAGTCGTTCCCGAGGAGAAATCGTTCGAGCTGCTCGGCAAACCCGGGTGCTGCGGCGACGAAGTGTCCGGCGCCGGGTGCGACCACTCGGTTGGCGTCGATCGCGGCGGCGAGGGCATCGCAGATACGTTCGATCCCTGGCGTGTGACCACCCGAGGCCACCAGCGCCGGGACTGCCGCTTCGCGGATCCGATCCAGCTCCGGCCGGGCCTCGCCGGGCAGGCGAGCGCCGTGCGCGCGAGTAACGCCGTTGGCCACTGCTTCCGGGAGCGGCCCGTCGTCGACCCCAGGTGCGCCCGCCATGCGGAGGAAATCTCGCAGCGTCTGCGGGTCGGCGTCGAGGCCGTCGATCAGCACGGCATCCCCGATGCGCTCGAGGCGTTCGATCTCCGGATCGCCCTGGACTATGCGGTAGAGCGGGGGCTCGATCAAGGTCAGAGAGCGCACATCCTTCGGCCTCTGAGCCGCCGCGATCAGCGTTCCCAGCACTCCGTAGGAGTGAGCGACGACATGAGGACGCGAGGCAAGAAGCGGAAGGAGGTCAGCGGCATCGGCCTCGAAGTCCTGGCCCCCATCCAAGGGCGGCGGGCTTGGCGGATAGCCGCGACGATGGACCGACGCAAGCGTCCAGCGCGCGCAAAGCGACGCGAGGCCGCCCCAGGTCGCGTCCGGACTCGCACCCCCGTGGACCAGAAGGATCTCGGGGCCGTCCCCCTCGCGCGTCACGGAGATCGCCTCCACGGCGTGAGCGTAGAGGGGCGACGGCGGATGCTTTCGCCATGCGCTGGCATCATCGGCCCATGCGGGAGGTGTCGGTCGCAGCGTTGGGACGCCCCACGGAGGGCAAGACCCTCGCGGCCTGCCTGGCCACGATCCTTGAGGTGGACCTCACGGACGTGCCCGAGCCGCCGCCCGGTCAGGAGCTGCCGGCTGGCGGCTCACCCGGTGGCTGGGCGGCCTCGGCCTCGGACTCGTTCCGATCGGAGACGCCGAGGACTTCACCTCGGCCCGGTCCGTGGATCGGAATCGTCCGTCCGGCCGCGGATGAGGAGCGGCTCGCCGTCGTGATGTACGGGGTCCCGTCCGGCGTCGCGTGGGATCCGTGGGGCGCGGCCGAGGCGAAGGATTGGCGCTGGAGGGCGGGTTCGTCGTGGCCGCACTCGACGTTGCGCTCGCTCGGCCAAGCCTTCCGCAGTCGCCGGCGTCGGTCGGGACGGTGGAGGGAAGCTTCACAGCGCGCAGCGCCGGCGAGCCGGCACAGTCGCGAGACAGACTCGAGCGACTTTCTGGTCGGATCGGTCCGCTGCCGGGGGATGCGCCTATGTGAGCCGTGCCGGGTGGTCGATCGCTACGCGTCGCGTCCCGTTCTGCGCGCGCTCGTACACCGCGGCGGCCTGCGCGCCGACATCCTCGAGGACGGTGTCATGCACGTCGGCGACGAGGTCCGCCCGAGTGTCGCGTGACGACACGGCCGATCGCGACGCTCTCGTTCACCACCGCGGCTGGCGGCCGTGGAAGGCACAAGCTGGACAACATGCGCGAGCGCGGGAGTTCTTTCGCAAGTTGAGATGATGGTTGACCGATGAGCCCCGTGAGCGTTCGCTACATCGCAGATGACATCGAGTCGGCGACGGCCTTCTATCGGGACAACCTCGGATTCACCGTCGAGATGAACCCCGCACCGGGCTTTGCCGTGCTGTCCCGGGGCGACCTGCGCTTGCTTCTCAATGCGCCAGGCAGTGGCGGCGCTGGCCAGGCGATGCCCGACGGCCGGCTGCCGGAACCAGGGGGCTGGAACCGTATCCAGCTCGAGGTGGACGACCTCGCCGCGCAGGTTGAGGCGCTGCGCGAGGCGGGGGCGCATTTCCGCAACGAGATCGTTACCGGGAGGGGTGGCAAGCAGATCCTGCTCGACGACCCCTCCGGCAACCCGATCGAGCTCTTCGAACCCGGCTGAGCAGGGCGCCGGGGCCAGCCACGCGTACGCGAAGGCAGAAGCGGCAATTCGCGCGATCCCAGCTCGGATACCTTCCGAGCCATGGAGGAGAAGGACATCGAGCTCCTGCGTGAGATGTACGGGCGTCGGTCGTTCCGCGAGTTCGCCACATCTCTTCATCCCGATGCTGAGATGCATCAGGCGCGGGAGATCCCCGACGCGGATGATTACTACGGGCGCGAGGAGTTCGTCCGGGGAACTCGTCGCTGGCTCGAAGAATGGGATGAGTTTCAGTACCGCCCCGAAGAGGTGATCGACTGCGGCGAGCGGGTGTTGGTTCGGGTGCGCCTGTGGGGTCGTGCGAGGGCCAGCGGCCTCACGCTCGATGACACCATCTTTCATGTCTGGACGTTCCGTGACGGACTGCCGTGGCGGTGTGACGTCATCTGGAACGAGGACGAGGCTCGTGCCGTCGCCCGGCTGCGTGAGTAGCGCGCCCGAGGGCGCGCGAAGTCGTCGTGCAGCCGAACCGCGACGTCGGCTTACGACCCCGTGTGCGCGGCTAATGCTCGTGGTACTGGTGGACGACCGCGTGGCCCTTGCCGCGGGCGATCATGTGGCGGTTCGCCCACCACGCGAACGGATAGGCGATCACGAACCCGGCGGCGACGGCGATGTAAGGAACCGGGTCGCCGACCCCGGCCTCGAGCGCGCCCGGCCAGATCACGACCGTGAGGTTGTCGATCACCTCCATGATCGTGATCGAGATCGTGTCGGCCGCGAGCGCGGTCGAGACCACGACGCCGGCGCTGAGCCCGGCCTTGACGAGCGGGCGCGCGGTGAGGGCGAAGCCGAACAGGTAGGCGAGGCCGACCGCGAGCGCGATCTGCCCGATGTCGCTCCAGCCCAGCGCCGTCGCGATCACGAACCCGACGATCTCTCCGGTCGCGCAACCGATCAAGCAATGGGTCGTCGCGCTGATCGCGAGCCGGTCGAGGCTCTGGGCGGGCCCTGGGCCCGTGGCGGCATACGTTTCCATCCGTGACTCGATCCCTATCGGGTGTCTGCGGAAGCCCACAGATCATATACCCATAGGGGGTATAGACGTCCGGCTAGCTGCTTGGCGAAGCGGCCCTAGCTACGCGTCCAGCGCGGCCTGGAGAGCAGCGAGGTCGGCCGCCCCGAAGACGATGCGATTTCCAGTGGCGACGTAGACGAGATCGAGGTTCACTCCAGCCCGGGCGATCTTGCGAGTCAGGTCAGCCAGCACGCCGGGGCGGTCCTCGACATCGACAACGACTACTTCGCGCTCGCGGCTGATCGCTACATGAGAAATCGCCAACACGTGCTTCACCGGTTCGGCGTGCGGGACGAGGATGTGGAGTTCGGCCCGCTCTCCTGGGCCGACGCACGTGGCGGCTGCGACGTTGACACCGGCATCGCTAATCGCGGCCGCCACCTCCGCCAGCGCCCCAGGCGTGTTCTCGATGTCGATGACGAGGTCGACCGCCATATGACCCGTGCGACGTCAGCCTACTTGGCCGCTGATGCGTAGCCGAGCCGGCGGTCTTACGTAACCCTGCGAGACTGGCCGCAACCAAAAGAGGGGAGAGTTCATGAGCGACTACGACGTCATTGTCATCGGCGCCGGCCCCTCCGGCGAGCACTGCGCCGATCGTCTCGCGGGCGGCGGTCTGGAGGTGGCGATCGCAGAGAGCGGTCTGATCGGGGGCGAGTGCGACTACTGGGCGTGCATTCCATCCAAGACGCTCCTGCGCCCCGGCGAGGCGCTCCAGGCCGCTCGCGAGGCCCCGGGAGCCGCGCAGGCCGTCACCGGGGCGCTCGACACGGCGGCCGCCTTCGAGTGGCGGGATTTCATGACCTCGAACTGGGAGGACGGCGCGAAGGAGGAGTGGCTGCGCTCGAGGGGAATCGACGTCCTGCGCGGCTCGGGCTCGATCGCGGGTCCGGGCCGAGTGACCGTGGACGGCGGCGAGCACTCCTGCGAGCACATCGTTGTGGCGACGGGGTCCGAGGCGATCGTCCCCCCGGTGCCGGGACTTCAGGACCTCGACGGCATCTGGACCAACCGGGAGGTGACCGAGCTGACAGAGGTCCCCGAGCGGATGCTGGTGCTCGGCGGTGGCCCGGTTGGGGTGGAGATGGCGCAGGCAGTGTTCCGCTTCGGCGCCTCGGTGGCCCTCGTGGAAGGCATGGATCACCTGCTGCCTCGCGAGCCGAAGGCGCTGGGCGACGCCCTCGGCGAGGCGCTGGGCGAAGAGGGCATCGAGCTGCACTTCGGCCAGCACGCCTCGTCCGCGCGCCGCGACGGCGACGAGTTCGTGCTCGAGTTTGGAGACGGTCAAGAGCTACGTGGCGATCGGCTGCTCGTGGCGACGGGCCGGCGTCCGCGCACGGAGGGCCTCGGGCTCGAGAACGTGGACGTCTCGCCTGAGAAGACCGGGATCCCCGTCGACGAGCGCATGAACGTGACCGAAGGTGTCTGGGCGATCGGCGACGTGACCGGCGTTTGGCCGCTTACCTACGTTGGCAAATACCAAGGGCGGGTTGTCGCTGCGAACATCCTCGGACGGCCCTCGGAGGCCAACTACGAGGCGGTGCCGCGGGTCGTGTTCACAGATCCCCAGGCGGCATCGGTCGGTTCCGCAGAGGGCGAGCTCACCGCGACGGCGCAGATCGCGTCGGTCGCCCGGACCTCCACCTATACCCGCGCGTATGCGGAGAAGAACGGCTTCCTCACCCTCGTGTCCGACGGCGAGCGGCTGACGGGCGCCTACGCGCTGGGCCCGGAGGCAGGTGAGTGGCTGCAGCAGGCGACGGTCGCCATCCGTGCCGACGTGCCGCTGACGGTGATGAGCGACGTCATCCAGCCGTTTCCGACCTTCTCGGAGATCTTCTTGGATGCGCTCACCGAACTCGAGTCGAAGCTCCCGGCGGCGGTCTAGGTGGTCGGCGGCAGGGACGAAGGGGGGAGCGATGAAGGCGATCCTCCACGACGCATATGGCCCACCAGAGGTCCTGAAGCTCGCCGAGGTTCCCAAGCCCGTGGTCGAAGACGGCGAGGTGCTGGTGCGCGTTCACGCGGCCAGCGTCAACCCCGCGGACTGGCACTTGATGAGAGGCGACCCGTACATCGCCCGCCTGTCGTTCGGGCCGCGCAAGCCGAGGGACAGGGTCCCGGGCTGCGATCTGGCCGGGCGCGTGGAGGCGGTCGGCGGCAACGTGACGACGGTCCAGCCCGGTGACGAGGTCTTCGGCAGCCCGTTCGAGCACGGACTCGGTGCGTTCGCCGAATTCGCAGCCATCTCGGCAGATCTCGTCGCGCCGAGACCCGCCAACCTGACCCTCGAGCAGGCCGCGACGGTGCCGGTGGCCGCTATGACGGCGCTGCAGGGACTGCGCGACCACGGGCGGGTCGAGGCCGGGCAGAAGGTCTTGATCATCGGCGCCTCGGGCGGCGTGGGGACGTTCGCCGTCCAGATCGCCAAGTCGCTGGGCGCTGAGGTCACTGGTGCCTGCAGCGCGGCAAAGTCAGAGCTGGTCCGGTCAGTGGGCGCCGACCACGTGATCGACTACGCCGAGGAGGACTTCACCGCGGGTGCCGAGCGCTACGACGTCATCTTCCAGCTGGGTGGAACTCGCTCGCCGTCCGACTGCAGGCGCGCGCTGACCTCAAACGGGACGCTCGTGCTCAGCAGCGGTGAGCCGGCCGGGCGGCTGTTCGGACCTCTCGGTCGCGTCGTCAAGGCCATGGTCGTGTCGCCTTTCGTCAGCGAGAGAATGGTCACCTTCACGGTGAAGCCAAACCGGGAGGATCTCCTGGCCCTCAAGGAACTCATCGAGGCCGGCACGGTGACTCCGGTGATCGACCGGACGTATTCGCTAAGCGAGGTCCCCGACGCCGTCGGCTACCTCGAGGAGGGAAACGCTCGAGGCAAGGTCGGGGTCAAGATCTGGCGGGCAACCGCAGAATCTCCATCGTCCTCCAGGCCGGCTTGAAGCCAACGCGGGCGTAGACGTCCTTGGCGCGACCCTCGTCGTCAGCCACGATCCAGAGGTCGTAGGCATCGCCCGCCGCCTGGATCGCGGCCCGCGTGACGGCGGTGCCGCGACCGGCGCCGCGGTGGTCCGGGTGGACGAAGACAGAGGTGATCTCGGCGCCGGCGGCCGTGCGCTCGAGCTCGGCGAAGGCGACGGGCCGGCCATTCTCGCTCGCGGCGAGAACCTCGGTTCCTCGTTGCCTTGCCACCTCTCGCGCCTCGGCGTGGTAATCGGCGGGATCCAGGCCCGGAAAGTCCTCCTCGTGCCAAGCGACGCGCAGCTCGTCCACGGCGTCGTACCCGACCTCCTCAATCCCGATCTCGGGCCCCGGCGGGAGCGATCCGGAGTGGCGCATCCAGACGAGTCGTGTCGCCTTCCAGCCGTCGGCCGCGAGCCCGGCGCGAACAGACTCACCCGCGTCGACCAGATCGAAGTCGAGCTTGCGGTGCTCGAGCCCGTGGAGCGCCTGATCGGCGAAGGCCTCCAAAGCCTCCACGGTCATCCGCGGGTCGTCCTCGACCCGAACGACGTTGAAGTCGAAGTAGCTCGGACATCGTGTGGCGCGCACGATGGTGCCGTGCTCCCACGGCTCGAGCACGTCGCAGACCTGGGCGTGCACGGCGTCGCGCCATGCGCGCGCCCGGGCCGCGGTGCCGTTCTCCGCGGGAGAGTCCTGAGGGGTCACGCGGCCCAGGTTAATCCGGGGGGACTTGAGTCGCCCGCGACCTAGGAAATCGCCGCCCCCTCCGCGGCGCGGCGCCCAACCGGGGCCCGGATGCGGGCGACGGCGAGCTGAGCAAGGAGCGCGACGACGCCCAAGAGCGACCCACGCGGCGAGCACGACGACGTGCTCGCCGGCGCCGGCACCTTCGAAGAACGCGGTGCTTCGCTGCAGGTTGCCTTGTCGGTCGGATCGTCCAGGTGGTGGCCGGTTTGGCACGGTTCAGGCCGGGCGGTAGGCCAGCAGGACGTTGCCGGATCGGAAGGTAGTGGTGTTCCAGAGTTCTAGCGGGACGCGACCGTTGAGCGTGGAGAACATCGAGGCGCCGTTGCCCAGGAGGATCGGGAACACCATCACGCGGAGCTCGTCGACGAGGCCGAGCTCGAGCAGGCTCGCGGTCAGCCTCACGCTGCCGAACATCGCGATCTCCTTGCCCGGCCGTTCCTTGAGTTCCTTGACGTTCTCGGCGAGGTTGTCGCTGACGAGGGTGGTGTTGGTCCAGTCGGCCCGCTCCAGCGTTGTGGACACCGCGACCTTCTGCACGCTGTTCATGAACTCGATGACCTCGGGGTCGTCTTCGGTCGCGGTCGGCCAGTAGGCGGCCATGAGCTCGTAGGTCTCTCGGCCGAACATGAGGGTGTCGATGTAGGCGTCCTGCCGGT
>Ga0081538_10000033_pt1 | contig 121023 bp, 121 predicted proteins | sample TabmetS5T2R1_FD_71022 | JGI IMG/M metagenome (GOLD analysis project Ga0081538, IMG submission 71022) | Tabebuia heterophylla rhizosphere microbial communities from the University of Puerto Rico - S5T2R1 | ecosystem: Host-associated > Plants > Roots > Rhizosphere ... | reverse complement strand
CCAGGGCTACGACCCCTCGTTCGGCGCCCGCCCCCTCAAGCGGGTGATCCAGCGGGAGCTGGCCGACAAGCTGGCGATGCTGCTCCTCGACGGCAAGATCGGCGAGGGCGACACGGTCACGGTCGACGCCGTCGACGGCGCACTCGTGCTTCGCTGACGCATACCCGTACCCGCAGCGCGCGGACCGGCGATTGCGTGTCCGTGAGCCCGCCGGATGATCGCGCCCCGCAACGGTGTTTTGGCGCTCCCAACCGGGGGTACGTCAACGCCACGCCGCGATCCCGGTCGGATTGCTCAACCGGTGGTCGCGGCCGTGGTAAACATGCGCGAACTGGGGCTGGGAGCCTGGGGAAGGTGACAGGCGACACCGCATGCGGTGCATTCCGGCCCCGTCACATGGGTCTAGGTGGAGCGGAACTTCGGGGCAGCGAGGCCGCCGAGTAAGGGAGCAGAGACCTTGGGTCAACTAGTCAACCGCCGGAGACGGGGAATCGCGGGACTCGCCAGCATGGTGCTGGGGGCGGCCTGCCTTGTCTGGGCGCTCCCGGGCAATGCGGGGGCCACCCAGGACCAGGCATCGACAACGTCGTCCTCCCTCGTCGAGGGGAACGCCACCTGCGCCCAGTTGGCGCCCGAGGGAGCCAGCTGGACCGAGTTCAAGGTCGAGCCCGTCGAGGACGGGACGTTCAGCGACGGCACCCTGACGGTGACGATCGACGTCACCGACACCGAGGACGGTCCGGTGTTCGATTGGACCTCGAACATCGGTGTCGACGCCGTGTTCGTCAAGGGTGGCCCGGGAGGTCTCCTCTACGTCTACGACCCGGAGGCCACCGGCGACACGGGCCTGCATGCCCCTGTCAATCCGAGCAACGGAAAGTTCTTCGGGCTGAGCCACGTGTCGTTCTGCTACGACGAGGACCAGGCGACGACGACGACGACCGAGGCTCCGACCACGACGTCCACGACGGAGGCGCCGACGACGTCGACCACGGAGGCTCCGACCACGTCGACCACGGAGGCTCCGACGACGTCGACCACGGAGGCGCCGACGACGTCCACGACGGAGGCTCCGACGACGTCGACCACAGAGGCGCCGACGACGTCCACGACGGAGGCTCCGACGACGTCGACCACGGAGGCGCCGACGACGTCCACGACGGAGGCTCCGACGACGTCGACCACGGAGGCGCCGACGACGTCCACGACGGAGGCTCCCACGACGTCGACCACGGAGGCTCCGACGACGTCGACCACGGAGGCTCCGACCACGTCGACCACGGAGGCTCCGACCACGTCGAGCACCGAGGCGACCAGCACCACGTCCGTCGCACCCACCACCTCGACGACGGTCTCGGCTGTGACGCCTCCTGGCGAGCTGCCCAAGACCGGTGGTGGAAGCCAGGGCCTGCTCATCGCGGCCGGCATCATCCTGCTGCTCGGCGGTGGGGCGCTCCTCGCCAGCACGAAGCTCGGGCAGACGCGGCTCGCGTAACGCCCGATCGGACCGAGTCGAACGGTGGCCGGGGTCAATCCCCGGCCACCACCGCGTCCGGCGAAGCTTGATCGCGTCGCCCGATCGTGGAAACATCCCGCCGGCTGGGACGGCTGGTACTCGAGTGTTCCCCGGCGGGGGGAGTCTCGGGGGCGCCTACCACTGTGCTTGCTCAGTTCACATTGCACGAGCCAGGGGCAGCGGTGCCCCGAGAAGGTGGGGTAACTGAGATGCGCCAACGTGGCAATCATGCGCGGCGTACGGCAGTCGGTCTTGCTTCGATGGTGGTCGGAGCGGTGATCCTGGTCGGGGCCTTCCCTGCGGGTGCCGGGACGACCGGTGGTTACCATCCCACGACTTCGTCGTCCCACGAGGACACCTCGACCTCGGAGAAGGAGACCACGAGCACGACCCACGAAGAGACGACCAGCACCACCCATGAAGAGACGACGAGCACCACGGCCGAGGAGACCACCACGACCAAGGCGCCGGAGTCGACCACCACCACCGCGGCAGTGACCACGACGACTGCGGCGGTCCCTGAGCTCCCGAAGACGGGTAGCAACGGCACCTGGCTCATGGTGGGCCTGGGGGCGATCCTGCTCGTCGGCGGCGGTGCTCTCGTCGCTGCCCCCCGCGTGTTGCGGCGGGCGTAGGTTCCCGCCGATAGCCACGTAGCGAACGTCGAGGGTCGGGGCCAGGCGCCCCGACCCTCAGCGCGTGAGGGCCCGCCGGCCGCCGTCGGGCAGGTCGCTGGCCCAGCCGCACGGGGCTAACGTGGCCGGTCCTCCGGAGCCAGTCAGCAGGAGCAGGATGCCTGCGACCATCGTGGTCGGAACCCAGTGGGGCGACGAGGGCAAGGGCAAGTTCACCGACCTCTTCGCCAAGGAGATGGACGTCGTCGTCCGCTACCAGGGCGGGCACAACGCCGGCCACACCCTCGTCGTCGACGGCGAGACCTTCGCGCTGCAGCTGATCCCCTCGGGCGTCCTCTACGACCACATCACCCCGGTCATCGGCAACGGCGTGGTCGTCGACCCCCGGGTGCTGCTCGACGAGATCGGCATGCTCACCAGCCGGGGGGTCGACTGCAGCCGGCTGAAGGTGTCGTCGGGTGCGCACCTGATCCTGCCCTACCACCAGCTGCTCGACCGCGTGATCGAGCGCCACCTGGGCAGGAACAAGCTCGGCACCACCAAGCGTGGCATCGGACCTGCGTACGCCGACAAGGCGTCCAGGGTGGGCCTGCGGGTGTCCGACCTCTACGACCCCAAGATCTTCCGCCAGAAGCTCGAGCTGGTGCTCAAGGAGAAGGGCCAGGTCCTGGCGAAGGTCTACAACCAGCTTCCACCCACGGTCGACGAGATCGCCGAGGTCTACCTCGACGAGCTGGCACCCCGTGTCGAGCCCTACGTGGCCGACACCGTCAACCTGGTGCACGAGGCGCTCGAGGCGGGCCGCCACGTCCTGTTCGAGGGCGCCCAGGCCACGTTCCTCGACCTCGACCACGGCACGTATCCCTACGTGACATCGTCCAACCCCGTGGCCGGCGGGGCATGCACGGGCGCCGGGGTCGGGCCCCGGTCCATCGACCGCGTCGTGGGCGTCGCCAAGGCCTACGTCACCCGGGTGGGCTCCGGGCCGTTCCCCACCGAGCTGTTCGACGACGTCGGCGACGCGCTCGTCGAGCGCGGTCACGAGTACGGGACCAACACGGGCCGGCGCCGCCGTGCGGGCTGGTTCGATGCCGTCATGCTCCGCCACGCGGTGCGCCTCAACTCGCTCTCGGAGGTCGTCATCACCAAGCTCGACGTGCTCGACGCGTTCGCCACCGTGAAGGTCTGCGTGGCCTACCAGGCCGACGACCGCCGCCTGGACCGACTGCCCGCCGACCAGTCGGTGCTGCACCGGGCCACACCCGTCTACGAGGAGCTCCCCGGGTGGTCGACCGACGTCAGCGGCTCGACGGAGCCGTCGCATCTGCCGGCGGCTGCCCGCGACTACGTCGCATTCCTCGAGGAGCAAGTGGGCGTGCCCATCCGGCTGCTCGGCGTCGGTCCCGGGCGTGACCAGTACGTACAGCTCCAGCCCTAGGCCCGGGGGGAATTGGTCGTGCGTGTGTGCGTGGTGGGGTCCGGAGGCCGGGAACATGCGCTGGCCCACGTGCTGACGCGGGCGGCAGACGTGATCGTGACGCCGGGCAGTCCCGGGATCCCCGGCTCGGCGGCGGTGCCGCCCGAGGAGATCGACGCCGACCTGTTCGTGGTCGGCCCCGAGGCGCCGTTGGTGGCCGGCCTGGCCGACCGGTTGCGCGGTGCCGGGCGACTGGTGTTCGGCCCGGGCGCCGACGGGGCCCGGCTGGAGGGATCCAAGGCGTGGATGAAGGACCTGCTGGCCGCCGCCGCCGTGCCCACCGCCCGTCACGGCAGCTTCGCCGACGAGGCCGCCGCGCTCGGCTTCCTGCGGACGCTGCCGGGCCCCTGGGTGGTCAAGACCGACGGGTTGGCGGCGGGCAAGGGCGTCCTCGTCACCGGGCGACTCGACGAGGCGGAGGACGACGTGCGGGCCAAGCTCTCCGGCGAGTCGTTCGGGGACGCCGGGCGCACGGTCGTGATCGAGGAGGGCTTGACCGGCCCCGAACTGTCGGTCCTGGCCATCTGCGACGGCAGCCGGGCGGTGCCGCTGGCGCCGGCTCAGGACTTCAAGCGGGTGGGGGACGGCGACACCGGTCCCAACACGGGAGGCATGGGCGCCTACTCGCCGGTGCCGGTCGCCGGCGACGACGTCGTCGGCACGGTGATGGACCGGTTCGTGGAGCCCACGCTGGCCGAGCTGCGCCGGCGTGGCATCGACTACCGCGGCGTGCTCTACGCGGGGCTCATGCTCACGCCGGCGGGACCCAGGCTGTTGGAGTACAACGTGCGCTTCGGCGATCCCGAGGCCCAGGTCGTGCTGCCCCGGCTCACGAGCGACCTGGCCGAGCTGCTCGCGGCCGCCGCCGCAGGCGACCTGCGCCGGTCGCACCCGCCCGCCTTCGGCCCCGATGCCTGCGTCGCGGTCGTGCTGGCGTCGGAGGGCTATCCCGGCGAGCCTCGCCGCGGCGATGTGATCGAGGGGATCGACGCCGCGCGGGCGCAGGGTGCCCTCGTCTTCATGGCGGGGGTCGAGCGCGACGCCGCCGGCCGGCTGGTCACGGCGGGGGGACGAGTGCTCGCGGTCACCGGTACCGGCGCTACGGTCGCCGCCGCCCGCCGCCACGCGTATGCCGCCGCCGGGTGCATCTCGTGGCCGGGCATGCACCACCGGAGCGACATCGCCCAATCTGTGGGCCAGGAGGCACCGATCCGATGAGCCAGAAGAGGGTCGCGATCCTCATGGGATCGCCCAGCGACAGGGACAAGATGGCGCCTGCCGCCGACACCCTGGCGCGCTACGGCATCGAGGCCGACGTCCGCGTCATGTCGGCGCATCGCACGCCGGCCGCAGTCGCCGACTTCGCCTCGTCCGCCCGCGATCGGGGATACGCCGCCATCATCTGTGGGGCCGGCATGGCGGCCCACCTGGCGGGGGCGGTCGCCGGGCACACGACCCTGCCCGTCATCGGCGTGCCCCTGTCGGGTGGCGCGCTCAACGGCGTCGATGCCCTCTATGCCACCGTGCAGATGCCCAAGGGGATCCCCGTGGCCACTGTCGCCATCGACGGCGCCATGAACGCCGCGCTCCTCGCGGTGCAGATGCTCGCCATCGACGACGGCGACCTGGCGGCAGCGCTGTCGAAGCACCGCGACGAGATGGCCCCCAAGCCCGCCTGAGCGCCCCCGCCCGGCAGGGGTCTCGACCGCAGTCGGTGGGAGCCTGTCGCTGGCGGACGTCTGGCCGCCGAGCCGTCGGTGCTGTTTGCAGTAGCGACCGCGAGGTGTCAATATGCCCCGCCAAATCGATCCGCTGGGGACGCAGTGGCCGGTTGAGGGGGTGCACGGCGGTGCCCGCCGCGGCTGGACATGGAACCGGGGCCGCGCCCCCCGCGCAGTGGGGAAGGACATTGCAATGGCGCATGGAATCCTGACGTCGCGCGTGCACGGCGTCGTCGGTTTGACGTCCCTCACGGCCGGGGCGGGGTTACTGGTGGCAGCCCTCGCGGGACCGGCCGCCGCCCACGAGTCGTCCGTGGAGCCCAAGCCGAAGGACCAGGGACTCAGTTGCCTGGAGCTCGCCGACGAGCATGCGGGGGGCCAGACGTGGCAGCAGTACACGATCGAGGACGTCGCCGATGGTGATCACACCGAGACCCACACGATCGACGGCGTCGGGACGGTGACTGTCTCCGTCAAGGGTGGCAAGACGTTCGAGTGGACCTCGAGCTTCGGCATCGACGCCGTCTACGTCCAGGGTCGCGACGCCGGACGGAGTCCGAACTCCTACTTCTACCTGTACGCGCCGACGGCGAGCTCTGCGGAGGCCACCGGCGACGTCGACCTCGGTACGCCGCCCTGGCACAAGTGGGACACCAACAAGATCAAGTCGATCTCGTTCTGCTACGACCGCGAGGACGAGACGCCGCCGACCAGCGACACGCCCAGCTCGACCGCGTCGACGACGACGTCGGTGGTGGAGTCGACCACGACGTCGGAATCGCCGACGACGTCCGTCGAGCAGACCACCACCACCACGGAGCCGGGCACCACGACGACGGCGTCGGAGGGCGCGACCACCACCACCGAGGTTGTCACCGGCGACACGCTGCCGAAGACGGGTAGCGACAACACGTGGGTGCTGCTCGCGCTCGGCGCGCTGCTCGTGTTCGGGGGCGGCACGTTGATCGCCACCACCCGGATCTTCCGCCGGGACGGCGGCTGATCGCCGAGCGGCTCGCCCGCACGGCGGACCGCAGGGGCCGGCCGACCGTCCTCGCCGGCGGCCGGCCCGCCCGCCAGACTGGGCCCGATGAAACCGGTCCTGCCCGACGTGCTGGCGTCCCGCTATGCCAGCCAGCCGATGGTGGAGCTGTGGTCGCCGGAACGCAAGGTCCGACTGGAACGGGAGCTGTGGGTGGCGGTGATGCAGGCGCAGCGGGACCTGGGCGTCGACGTCCCCGCGGAGGCCATCGACGACTACCGCGCCGTCATCGACACCGTCGACCTGGCGTCGATCGAGGCCCGGGAGCGGGTGACGCGCCACGATGTGAAGGCCCGGATCGAGGAGTTCTCCGCCCTCGCCGGCCACGAGCACGCCCACAAGGGCATGACCTCGCGAGACCTCACCGAGAACGTCGAGCAGCTGCAGGTGCGGCTCGCCCTCGAGCTGGTGCGCGACCGCATGGTCACGGCACTGGCGCGGCTGGCGGAACGGGCCGCCGAGCACGCGGCGCTCGTCATGGCCGGCCGGACCCACAACGTGGCAGCACAGGCGACGACGCTGGGCAAGCGATTCGCCAATGCCGGTGAGGAGCTGGCGCAGGCCTACCGCCGGGTCGACGAGCTGCTGGCGCGCTACCCGCTGCGGGGCATCAAGGGCCCGGTCGGCACCCAGCAGGACATGCTCGACCTGCTCGGCGACGAGGCCGCGGTCGACCGGCTCGAGGCGTCCGTGCTCGCCCACCTGGGATTCGCATCGACGCTAACGAACGTCGGCCAGGTCTATCCCCGCTCGCTCGACCTCGACGTCGTGTCCGCCTTGGCCCAGGCGGTGGCCGGGCCCTCGACGCTGGCGCTCACGCTCCGGCTCATGGCCGGCCACGAGCTGGTGACCGAGGGGTTCGCCCCTGGCCAGGTCGGCAGCTCGGCCATGCCGCACAAGATGAACCCCCGGTCATGCGAGCGGGTCGGCGGCCTGGCGGTCGTCGTGCGGGGCTACCTCTCGATGGTCGCGGAGCTGGCCGGCGGCCAGTGGAACGAGGGCGACGTGTCCGACTCCGTCGTGCGGCGCGTGGCGCTGCCCGGTACGTTCCTCGCCACCGACGGGCTGTTCGAGACGTTCCTGGCCGTCCTCGACGGGCTCCGCGCCTACCCGCCCGTGATCGAGCGCGAGCTGACGCGGTACCTCCCCTTCCTCGCCACCACCAAGGTCCTGATGGCCGCCGTCCGCGCCGGGGTGGGCCGCGAGCGGGCGCACGAGGTCATCCAGGAGCACGCGATGGCGGCGGCGCAGGCGTTGCGGGACGGTGCAGTGGTGAACGATCTGGCCGAGCGGTTGGCGGCCGACGGACGCCTGCGGCTCGACCGGGCCACCGTCGATGCCGTTCTCGGCGACCGGGCCGGGTTCGTGGGCACGGCGCTCCACCAGGTCGACGTCTTCTGCCGGCAGGTCGAGGCGATCGTCGCCGACCACCCCGAGGCCGCCCGCTACCGTCCGGAACCCATCCTCTGATCATCACCGCCAGCCAGTCGTCACACCTCCTGGGAGGCTCTGCCGTGACCAGTGCCCCAGCACTCGACCTGCCCCACGTCCACTCGGGCAAGGTTCGCGACATCTACGACGTCGGCGACGACCGACTGCTGATGGTGACGAGCGATCGCATCTCGGCGTTCGACGTCGTCATGGCCGAGCCGATCCCGCACAAGGGCCGGGTCCTGACTGCGATGTCGGCCTTCTGGTTCGCGGAGCTGTCCGGCGTCGTGCCCGGCCACCTCGTCTCGACGGCGCTCGACGACCTGCCACCCTCGGTGCAGGAGGTGGCGGCGGAGGCGGACCTGGCGGGGCGGGTGATGCTGACCACCAGGGCGCAGATGCTCCCCGTGGAGTGCATCGTCCGCGGCTACATCACCGGGTCCGCGTGGAAGGAGTACCGGGCCAACGGCACGATGCACGGAACCCGGCTGCCGGCGGACCTGCAGGAGTCGGAGCGCCTGCCGGAGCCGGTGTTCACGCCGTCGACGAAGGCCGAGCAGGGCCACGACGAGAACATCTCGTTCAGCGCCGCCGCCGGGCTGCTGGGCGAGGCCCTGGCCGCCAAGGTGCGCACGGTCTCGCTGGAGCTGTACCGCCAGGGTGCCGACTGGGCGCGTGAGCGGGGCATCATCATCGCCGACACGAAGTTCGAGATGGGCCTCGTCGAGGGCGACCTCGTGCTGTGCGACGAGGTGCTGACACCCGACTCGTCCCGGTTCTGGCCCACCGACGCCTACGCCCCGGGGACGACGCCGCCGTCGTTCGACAAGCAGCCGGTGCGCGATTACCTCGACGGGCTCGACTGGGACAAGCGGCCGCCGCCGCCACGGCTACCCGACGAGGTCGTGGCGGCCACGAGCTCCCGCTATGTCGAGGCGTACGAGCGCGTGACCGGGCGGTCGTTCGCCGACTGGCCCGGCGCGGGTGCCTGAGGCCGGCACCTTCGACCTCCAGTTCGAGTGGGGCCCAAACGGGCTGGCGCGGCTCGGTCCGGGCGCGGCGGGCGTCGTGATCGTCGACGTGCTGCGGTTCACCACCGCCGTGTCCGTCGCAGTCGACCGGGGGGCCATCGTGCTGCCCTACCCATGGGCCGACGACGGCGCGCAGACCTACGCCGCCCAGCACAATGCCGTCCTGGCCGGGGCCGGGGCCGGGCCGGACGGAGGCGGCGGCGCCCGCTGGTCCCTCTCGCCCGTCGACCTCGGGCGCCTCCGCCCCGGCACGCGGCTGGTGCTCCCGTCGCCCAACGGATCGGCGCTGGCCTACGGGGTGCGCACGCATGCGCCGCAGGCCGCCGTCCTGGCGGGCTGCCTGCGCAACGCCTCCGCCGTGGCCCACGAGGTGGTGGAGTCGGTGTCCCGGGGTCCCGTCGCGGTCGTCGGTGCCGGCGAGCGCTGGGATACCGACGCCGGCGCGCCCGGCAACCGCCGCGGGGCGTTCGACCTGCGGCCGGCCGTGGAGGACCTGCTGGGCGCCGGCGCCATCCTGCGGGCGCTCCGGGTGCTCACCGGGGTGGCTCCCGATCGCATCTCTCCCGAAGCGCGGGCGGCCATGGCGGCGTTCGACGAGGCGCGCGACGACCTTCCCGGGTGGCTGCTCGCCTCCACATCCGGCCGGGAGCTCGTCGGCCGGCGCCGGCGCGACGACGTGGTGGCGGCCGCGGCGCTGGACGTCGATGCGATCGCCCCGGTCCTCGTCCGATCGGCCTTCGTCGGTACCCCGCCGCGATCGCTGGGCCATCTACGCTGAGCCCATGAACAGCGAGGTCGCCGCGTAGTGCGTTTCTCCGTGCTCGTGGAGACTCGCCTGCGCGACGGGGTGGCCGATCCCCAGGGGGCCACCATCGAGCGCTCGCTCCCGGCGCTCGGGTTCGACGGCGTGTCCGGCGTGCGCGTCGGCAAGGCGTTCCGGTTCACCATCGAGTCCGACGACGAGGCGGCCGCCCGTGCCGAGGTCGCGGACATGTGCAAGCGGTTCCTCACCAATCCGGTGATCGAGGACGCCACCATCTCGGTCGAGTCGAACGGACCCGGCTGATGGCGTCACGTGTCGGGGTGGTCGTCTTCCCGGGATCGAACTGCGAGCTCGACGTCCTCGAGGCCGTGCGCAGCCTCGGGGGCGACGCCGAGTTGCTGTGGCACGCACAGGCCTCGCTCGGGGACGTCGATGCCGTCGTGCTGCCTGGCGGGTTCGCCCACGGCGACTACCTGCGCCCGGGGGCGATCGCCCGGTTCTCGCCGGTCATGAAGGCGGTCGAGGCCTTCGCGGCCGCCGGCGGCCCCGTGATCGGCATCTGCAACGGGTTCCAGGTGCTGTGCGAGGCGGGGCTGTTGCCCGGCGCGCTGCAGAAGAATGGGGGGCTCAAGTTCCTCTGCAGGCCAGTGGTGGTCCGGGTCGAGACCGCCACCACGGCGCTGACCGTCGACGTGCCCGTGGGCACCGAGCTGCGCATTCCGATCAACCACTTCGAGGGCAACTACACGTGCGAACCGCAGACGCTGGCCGAGCTGCGCGCGGCCGATCGGATCGTGCTCCGCTACACCGACAATCCCAATGGGTCCGTCGACGACATCGCCGGCATCTGTTCGGCCGGCCGCAATGTCGTCGGCCTGATGCCGCATCCCGAGCGGGCGTGCCACCCGATGCTGGGGTCGACTGATGGTGCGCCACTGCTGCGCTCGCTCCTGATCCGAGCGAGCGCCCTCGTGGCCTGATCGCCGGCCGTCAGCTGCCGCGGCCGATGCCGGCCTTCTCGAGCACTGGCGCCGGTACGCCGAGCTCGCGCCAGGCCGAGTACGAGATGCCCTTGCGCTGGCTGTAGGGAGCGGCCGACTTGACGAACTCCTTTTCGAGTTTGTCGAGGTCGACTTTCGACTCGCTCGCCGCGAGCGCGGCCCTGAGATCGAGGCGTTCTTGGGCGAGATGGAGGCGCTTGAGTGGATCAGCAGATGCGTATTCGGTCTCGACGGCCGTGAGACGGCGCTTTATCGAATCGGGGGTGCGCTTGCGTCCTCGCCGAGGTTTGTGGGCTTCCAACGCTTCGAGGTAGCGGCGGACCGCTCGACCCTGGTCTCGACCTTCGGCCAATGCCGCCTTGTGCTCGCGACTCATCGGGGTGCGTTTGCGTGGGGACTGAGGCATGGACGCGCAGCATATTTCCAATCGGTGCAGAATTCCATTTCGCGGCTTCCGCTCGTCGCGGATTGCCCATTGAGGCTGGACGGAATGAAACCATCCCAACACCGATCGTCGTGTCCCGTCGCCTACTCTTTCGGATCGTGAGCGAGCGGAGCGATCGAGCCGACGCGGCGTGCCGATGACCGACCACCAGCCGATCCATCGGGCCCTCGGGCTCTCGGACGACGAGGCCGCCGCCGTGGAGCGCATCCTCGGGCGGCAGCCCAATCATCTTGAACTGGCCATGTTCGCGGTGATGTGGTCGGAGCACTGCTCGTACAAGTCCAGCCGCCTGCATCTCCGCCGCCTGCCCACCGAGGGGCCCGGCGTCCTCGTCGGCCCGGGCGAGAACGCGGGCGTCGTGGACGTGGGCGACGGGCTGGCGGTCGCCTTCCGGATCGAGAGCCACAACCACCCGTCGGCGATCGAGCCCTATCAGGGCGCGGCGACGGGTATCGGCGGGATCCTGCGCGACGTGTTCACCATGGGGGCACGTCCCGTGGCGTTGATGGATCCATTGCGCTTCGGCCCCTTATCCGATGCGCGCAGCCGCTGGATTGCCGAAGGTGTCGTCTCCGGCATCAGCGGTTACGGCAACTCCGTCGGCGTCCCCACCGTCGGCGGCGAGATCGTGTTCGACGAGACCTACCAGGACAATCCCCTCGTGAACGTCTTCTGCCTGGGGGTCATGCCGGTCGAGCGGCTGGTGCTCGGACGGGCGTCGGGCGTGAGCAATCTCGCCGTGCTCGTGGGGTCAATGACCGGACGCGACGGCATCGGTGGCGTCTCGGTCCTGGCCTCGGCGGGCTTCAGTGACGACGAGGCCGACGCCGCCAAGCGTCCCAGCGTGCAGGTCGGCGATCCGTTCGAGGAGAAGCGCCTGATCGAGGCGTGCCTGGCCCTGCTCGACGCCGACCTCGTCGTCGGCATCCAGGACCTGGGCGGCGCCGGCCTCACCTGCGCCACCAGCGAGACCGCCAGCAGGGCGGGGGTCGGCATGGACGTCTACGTGTCCGAGGTGCCCCAGCGCGAGGCGGGCATGGAGCCGTTCGAGGTGATGACCAGCGAGAGCCAGGAGCGCATGCTTGCCATCGTCGAGCCCCGGCACCTCGACGACGTGCTGTCGATCTGTCGCCACTGGGACGTGTCCGCCGCCGTGGTGGGGACGGTCACCGCCGGCGGGCGGCTGCGGGTCCTGGACCGCTTCGACGGCCGGGTACTGGCGGACGTGCCGGCGGCGGCGCTCCACGAGGACGCGCCCCTGCTCGACCGCCCGCGGGCCGAGCCCGCCGACCGAGCGTCCCGCCTGGCCGACGCCGCCGACGCCGGCCTGGCGCCACCCGGCGACGCCGGCCCCGACCTGCTGGACATGCTCTACGACACCTCGTGGGTGTGGTCGCAGTACGACCACCAGTTGTTCCTCAACACCGTCGAGGGACCGGGCGGCGACGCGACCGTGCTCCGGCTCAAGCATCCGCTGACCGGCGCCGACACCGGCCGGGGCTTGGCGCTGACCTGCGACGGCAACCACCGCTGGTGCGCGCTCGACCCCCGCCGGGGCACGGCCCTCGTGGTGGCCGAGGCGGTGGCCAACCTGGCCTGCGTGGGCGCCCGGCCGCTGGCGCTCGTCAACTGCCTGAACTTCGGCAACCCCGAGCACCCGGAGACGATGTGGCAGCTCTCGGAGGCGATCGACGGCATGGCCGAGGCCTGCCGCGCGCTGTCGCTCCCGGTCGTGGGCGGCAACGTCAGCCTCTACAACGAGAGCCGGGGCCGCGACATCGATCCGACGCCGATCGTGGCCGTGGTGGGAATGGTCGACGAGCTGGCCACCCCGCCACCCGGGGTGGGGTTGGTCGACGGCACCCGGCTGGTGGTGGTGGGCGCCGAGCCGGACACGCTGTCGGGGTCCCAGTGGGCGTGGCGCCTCGGCCACCGCTCCGGCACGCCGCCCGCACTCGACCTTGCCCGCCATCGGGCCCTCTGCGACCTCATCCGGGGCCTGGTCGGCGACGGCCTGGCGCTCGGCGTGCACGACGCTGCCGACGGGGGGCTGGGCCTGGCACTGGCAGAGATGGCCGTGCGGAGCGGGGTCGGCTTCGTGGTCCGGCCGCCCGCCGGTGCCGGCGGCCACCGCTGGCTGTTCGGCGAGGCGCCGGGCCGCTTCGTGCTGGCGGTCGACCCTGCGGCCCTGGGCGAGGTCCAGCGCCGCAGTCGCCGCGCCGGCGAGGACGCGGCCGTCGTGGGCGACGCCGGCAGCGACCGCATCACCGTCGACGGGATGCTCGACGTCGCGTTGGCCGACGCTCTGGCGGCCTGGAAGGGCCGCCTGCCCGAGCTGCTCGGCCACGGCACGACCCAGGGTTGACCCCCACCACCAACTTGTCGTGGAAAGCGCTGCCATAGCAACCCCAACTGCGGCAAGTTCGGTCGGTGGCTAGTGCCTCGGGTGGCTAGTGCCTCGGGTGTTGCGCCACTCCTGTGCGGCGCGGCGGCTGGTCGGGGGTGGCCGGCTCGCCGTCGTGGCCGTCGCGGTGCAGGGCACCGATGAGCCCGGCCTCGGCCTCGTCGATCGCGACGTCGGGCTGCAGCTCGTGGACGATGCGCCACATGACCCGGTCCAGCACCAGGAACTTGGCGAGCCAGACGGCGGCGAAGCCGCTGAGCTGCGCCACGACCACCGCCAGCGTCGTGCCCCAACGGTGGTCGGCGTAGTTGACGGCGACCAGCGACAGGATCATCCCCAACACCGACATGACCCAGAACGGGATGACCTCGCCCCACAGCCGGTTCCGGCCGGTCTGGTGCCACGTCCAGTACCGGTTGATCAGGTAGTTGGGGATGGCGCCCAGCGTGACCGATACGAGGTTGGCCACGATCTCGTTCCAGCCGAGGACGCCGTAGCAGATCGCCAGCACCGGCACGCCGACGCTCACCCCGGCGGCGGAGGCCGCGCAGTAACGGGCCAGCTTGACGACGGTCGGCGAGCGCAGATCGATTCCCATCCCGGCCGAGCCTATGGCGGCTGGCGGGCGGTGCGCCGGTGCGCGCTTCCGAACCGGCAGAATGAGCCACGTGACCGCTCCCCACCACCGCCGGCCGGCCGCCGAGGCCGACCACCCGCGCGAGGCGTGCGGGGTGTTCGGGGTCCACGCCGCGGAGGCGGCGGCGGTGGCGCGCCTGACCTACCTGGGCCTGTTCGCCCTGCAACACCGGGGCCAGGAGGCGGCGGGCATGGCGGTGAGCGACGGCGACACCCTCACCGTGGTCAAGGACCAGGGGTTAGTGGCGAGCGTCTTCGACGACCGCACGCTGGCCGGCCTCACCGGGCACCTCGCCATCGGGCACTGCCGCTACTCGACCACCGGCTCGTCGACGTGGCGCAACGCCCAGCCGGCCTACCGCTCGGTGGGTGAGCACATGTTTGCCCTCGGTCACAACGGCAACCTCGTGAACACCGAGAAGCTGGCCGCCGACGCCGGCATGTTGGAGGGCACGGTCACCAGCGACAGCGATCTCGTGGCCGAGCTCATCGCCGCGGAGCTCTCGATCGACCTGGCGGCGGAGGAGCTGGCCGACCTGGGTGTCCCGGTCCCGGCGCCCGACGGCGGGCCCCACGGCGGGCTGGAGCGGGCCGTGGCGACGGTCATCCCTCGCCTCGAGGGCGCCTTCTCGTTGGTGATCATGGACGAGGCCCGGGTCATCGGCGTGCGCGATCCCCACGGCTTCCGGCCGCTGTGCCTGGGCCGGCTGGATCCGTCCGACCCCGCGGTCGGCGGCCACGGTGGCTGGGTCCTGGCCTCGGAGACGCCGGCGCTCGACATCGTCGGCGCCACGTTCGTCCGCGAGCTCGAGCCGGGCGAGATGGTGGTGATCGACGAGGCCGGCGTCCGGTCGCTGCATCCACACGCCGCCGGCGGGGCCGATCCCCGGCTGTGCCTGTTCGAGTTCGTCTACTTCGCCAGGCCCGACAGCCGGCTCTACGGTCAGAGCGTCCACCAGGCCCGCATCCGCATGGGGGAGCAGCTCGCCGAGCAGGCGCCCGTCGACGCCGACATGGTGATGGGGGTGCCCGAGTCGGGCGTCCCGGCGGCCGAGGGGTTCGCCCGCCGCAGCGGCATCCCGCTGGGGCAGGGCCTGGTGAAGAACCGATACATCGGCCGCAGCTTCATCGCCCCCAGCCAGGAGATGCGCGCCGAGGCCGTGCGGATGAAGCTCAATCCCCTGCGCGAGAACGTCGCCGGCAAGCGGCTGGTGGTGGTCGACGACTCCATCGTGCGGGGCACCACCCAGAAGCAGCTGGTGCGGATGCTGCGCGAGGCCGGTGCCCGCGAAGTGCACCTCCGGATCACGTCGCCCCCGGTGGCGTGGTCGTGCTTCTACGGGATCGACACCGGGGATCGCGAGGAGCTGATCGCCGCCCACCTCGACGTCGATGCGATCCGCGCGTACCTGAACCTCGACACGCTCGCCTACCTGAGCCTCGACCGGCTGGTCGACGCCACCGGCGCCGCTGCCACCGGTTTCTGTGACGCCTGCTTCACCGGCGACTACCCGGTGCCGGTGCCGGCCACCTTGCGCAAGCACGTCCTCGAGCCGGACGGGCGCGCGCCGGACCGGCACGTGCAGCCCGCGCTGGACGGCACCATCGCGTGATGTCCGCCTTCCCCGTTCCTGCGGCGGAAACCGCCGTCATGGGGTCGCCTTGCGCCGCAAGTTCGGTGTCGGGTTCGGTGTGTGCTTCGGTGTGGGGTTTCGCTCGTGGGTGAGACCTACCGGGGCGCCGGGGTCGACATCGCCGCCGGGGACGCGGCGGTCGCACGCATCAGGGACAAGGTCCGCTCCACCTACCGGCCGGAGGTCCTGGGTGACATCGGCGGGTTCGGCGGCCTGGTGGCGCTGCCGGCGGGCTATCGCCAGCCGCTGCTGGTGTCGTCGACCGACGGCGTCGGCACCAAGGCGATGGTGGCCCGCGCCGCCGGCCGGCTCGACACCATCGGCATCGACCTCGTCGCCATGTGCGTCGACGACATCGCCTGTCTCGGCGCGGAGCCGCTGTTCTTCCTCGACTACATCTCGGTCGGCGCCCTCGATCCCGACCAGATCGACGCGTTGGTCAGCGGTGTGGTGGAGGGCTGCCACCGCGCCGGCTGTGCCCTGGTGGGCGGCGAGATGGCGGAGCACCCGGGTGCTCTCGAACCCGGCGAGTTCGACCTCGTGGGGTTCGTGGTGGGTGTGGTCGAGCGCGACCGGGTCCTCACGGGCGACGGCGCCCGGCCCGGCGACGTGCTCGTTGGGCTCGCGTCGCCGGGACTGCGCTCCAACGGCTACTCGCTGGCCCGCCGGGTGCTGTTCGAGCGCGCCGGGCTGGCCCTCGACGACGAGCTGTTCCCGGGCCACTCCGTCGGCGACGAGCTGCTGCGCCCGTCGGTGATCTACGCGCCGGCGTTGCGGGCGCTCCTCGGCCACGTCGACGTGCGGGCCGCCGCCCACATCACCGGGGGCGGGCTGGTCGGCAACCTGCCCCGGGCGCTGCCCGAGGGCGTCGACGCCGAGCTGGATCGTGCCGCGTGGGAGGTGCCCCGCGTCTTCACCGAGATCCAGCGCCGCGGCGAGGTGGCCGACGACGAGATGGCCCGGGTGTTCAACCTCGGGCTCGGCATGGTGGTCGTCGTTCCACCGGGCGACGCCGCGCGGACGCTGGCGCTGCTCCGCCACGCCGGTCACGCCGCCGTCGAGGTGGGCCGCCTGGTGCCCGCGCCGGACGGCGCCGGACGGGAGGTGCACCTGAGGTGACGGCGCCCCCGGGCACGGCCACGCGAGCGCTGATCGACCACCTGCTGCGCCACGCCGTGCGGCGGGGCGACTTCGTGCTCAAGTCGGGGAAGCGGAGCGGGTGGTTCATCGACGCCAAGCAGACCACGTGTCGTCCCGACGGCATGCTGCTGGTGGCCGACGCTCTCCTGGAGGTCCTGCCCGGAGACGTCACGGCCATCGGCGGCCTGACCATGGGGGCCGACGCCGTTGCCTTCGGGACCGCCGCGGTGGCCGCCATGCGGGGCCGCCCTTTGCGGAGCTTCAGCGTCCGCAAGGAGGCGAAGGACCACGGCGGCGGCGGGCGAATCGCCGGGGCCCTTGAGCCGGGCGACCGGGTCGCCCTCACGGAGGATGCCGCCACCCGGGGCGTGTCGATGCTGGAGGCAGCCGAGGTGGTGCGGGAGTGCGGTGCCGAGCCGGTGATGCTCGTTCCGGTGGTCGACCGCGGCGGCACCTGCGCCGGCTTGGCGGCGGAGGCCGGCCTCGCGTTCCACGCGCTGGTCACGGCGCCCGACCTGGGCTTCCCCTATGAGAAGGACGTCGGTTAGCGCGCCCTACGAGAAGGACGTCGGTTAGCGCGCCCTACGAGAAGGACGTCGGTTAGCGCGCCCTACGAGAAGGACGTCGGTTAGCGCGACGTGGCCTCGGTCAGGGCAAAGGCCGGCGAACTTGCGGTGGTTAGCGCCCCTAGAGGGGCCCGAGCCACCGCAAGTTCGCGTGTGGTGAGGTGGGTCGGGCCGGAGTGTCAGGCGGTCGCCGTCGCCCGGGGGCGCAGCGTCACCGTCACGCTCTCGTCCTCGTCGTCGACCGCCAGGTCGTCGGCGGCGATGCCCGCCGCCACCGCCCGCCTGCGGGCCAGGTCCAGCTCGTCGGTCGGACCCCACCAACCCTCGCCCGTGAGCACCACGCTCCCGTCGAGCTCGATCGTCACCCGCTCGCACACCGCCGCCAACACCCCCAGGACGTCGGTGGCGGCCAGCAGGAACGACACCGGGTCGCGCGGCTCCACCGCAGCCCCGGTGCGGACCTCGACGTCGACGCCCACCTCCTCCCGCAGGCGCTCGCCCTCCCGGCCCAGCGCCTCCTCCAGCTGCTCGGCCACGGTGCCGGAGCGGACGCCGCGGTCGTCGGGAGGCGCCCCGACGACGCCGGCCCAACGGCGGGCCAGCGTCGCGAGGAGAATGGCCCACGTCGCCCCCGGCACCTCCGTCGCCGCGACCGATCCGTCGACGCTTCCGAGCAGCGCCTGATACTCGTTGGCCCGGACCGCGGCCTCGGCGGTCGCCCGCTCTGCGGAGGACAGCCGATCCCGCTGCTGGGTCAGGGCCTCGACGGCCGCGGCGTGGTCGGCACGAGCCCGGACGAGGTCGTTCTCCAGGCGCCCGTAGGCGGTGTTCCCCCGCTCGTGGGCCTGGCGCAGCTCGTAGCGCTCCACGAGCAGGCCGGCCCGCTCCGTGGTGAGGGCCGACACACTGGCCTCGAGCTGGGTCGTGCGCTCCTGGGCCGTGGCGAGCTCGGACTCCGCCTGGGCGGCCCGTTCCCCGGAGGCCCGCACCCGGTCTGCAGACCCCTGGAGCTGCCGCCGCATCCCGATCGCCCACCACGCCAGCCACCCGCAGGCCACCGCCAGGACGCCCGCCACGATCCCCAGGATCCCCGAGACCACGACCCCACGGTACTCCCTGGTCCGGCGGCGGCTACCGGCGGCGGCTACCGGCCAGTGCGGCTACCGGCGGCGGCTGCCGGCGGCGGCTACCGGCCGGTGCGGATGAGCCGGACCCGGCTCACCGACGCGATGCGCTCCTCGGCCAAGCGGTCCGCCGCCTCGGCGGTGGTGATGCCCTCGGTCTCCGCCCGATCGAACACCGCCAGCAGGGTGTCGTGGATCGAGCGGATGCGCCCGTAGGCGCGTGTCCGGTCGTAGCCGTGCGGCTCCTCGGCGATGTTGATGACGCCGCCGGCGTTGGCCACGAAGTCGGGTGCGTAGACCACGCCCCGCTGGCGCAGCCGATCGGCGTCGGCCAGCTCCGCCAGCTGGTTGTTGGCCGAGCCCACCACCGCGTCGCAGGCCAGCTCGGGAATCGTCTCGGCGTTCAGCACCCCGCCCAGCGCGCACGGCGAGAAGATGTCGCACGCGACGGTGTGGGCAGCGTCGGCCGCCACCGGCACCGCGCCGTTTCGCTCGACCACCGAGTCGATCGCAGCGTCGTTCACGTCGGCCACGGTGAGCTTGGCGCCCTCCTCGGCCAAGTGGTCCGCGAGCGCCGCACCCACCTTGCCGACCCCGGAGATGCAGACGTGGCGCCCGGCCAGCGACGGACCGCCCCACAGCCGTTCGGCCACCGCCTTCATGGCCCACAGCACGCCCCAGGCCGTGGCCGGCGACGGGTCCCCGGAGCCGCCGAGCGACTCGCTGACGCCGGTCACGTGGCGGGTCTCGCGCCGTATCAAATCCATGTCGGCCTGGCTGGTGCCGACATCCTCGGCCGTGATGTAGCGGCCGCTGAGGCCCTCGACGAACCGCCCGTACGCCCGGAGCAGGGCCTCGCTCCTGTCCCTGGCGGGATCGCCGATGATCACGGCCTTGCCCCCGCCCTGGTCGTTGCCGCACACCGCGTGCTTGTAGGTCATGCCCTGCGCCAGCCGGCACACGTCCAGCACGGCCTCGTCCTCGGAGGCGTAGGGATAGAAGCGAGTCCCACCGAGGGCGGGGCCGAGCGCCGTCGAGTGGATGGCCACGATGGCCCGCAATCGGGACGGCGAGTCGTGGAAGAAGGCCACCTCCTCGAACCCGTCGGCCTTGAGGATCTCGAACACCGATGACACTGACGGGAGGGTATCCCCCAAATGGGCCCGGCTCATTCGGGCTCCGGTGTACCGTCCCGCCGATGAGCGAGCGTCCGCAGGCCTGACCGCGTCGCCTCGACGGAGCGAACGTGACGACCGAGCTGTGGCCCCGGGAAGCGCTCGAGGGGGCGCTCGAGGGCGAGGTGGCAGGCCTCGAGACCATGCGGTTGCTGCTGGCCCAACCCGACTGGGTGCACCGGCGCGTCGATGCCCTGGAGTACCGCGACAGCACGACGTTCCGACGCCGCCAGAGCGTCCACTTCACGGTGCCGGACGCAGCCCCCGAGCTGGCGATCGGGCGGACGACCGCGCGACTCGTCCCGCTGACCACGCTCCGCAAGGAGACGCTCGTCAACTTCGACTGCCGCGACGAATCGGGGTCGGCGCTACCGGTGCTGACCCGGGGCCAGCAGGGCCTGCTCATGGTGCGGGCGATGACCGCCTGGGCCGAGGGAATCCTCGGGGCGCCGCTCGCGCCCGACATCGCGGGCGACATCGAGACCCTGCTCGCGACCCCGCGCGCCGATGGGCGCGCGGCACGCGAGCGCATGCATGCGGAGGACGCCGGCGGCCAGCGCGCCGCGCTGCGTGCGGACGGGCTGTTTCCGTTGATGCTCGACCAGTTCACCGACCAGTTCCTCCTGGCGACGCTGGTGCACGATCCGCCGGGCACGCAGCGCATCGTGAAGTTCTCCTACGAGGAGCTGGGTGACCTGGCGCCGGAGCCGTGGCCGCGGGCACCGCTGGCGGCGCTGTGCTGGATCCCCCGGCAGGCGGCGTCGGCCGCCGAGAGCCTGTTCTCCACCGAGAGCTACCACTTCGAGGCCGACATGCCGCCCGGAGTCGACGTCCCGGTGGCCAGCCTGTGGGTGGGATCGAGCGAGCACGACATGGCGTGTGTCGACGTCGACACCGGCGGGCACCTACGCATCGCACTGCGGGCGACCGACTTCGAGCGCGGCGTGGCCGAGGTGCGGTGGTCATTGCGACCCGCGCGCCGGGGCTGGTTGCGCACCGCCTGGATCGCGACGGCCCTGTCGGCCCTCACGCTCACCGTCGGCGCCTGGCGGCTGGACACCATCACCTCGGGTGGCGTTGCCGACGACGCCGGCGGTGCCGGATCCGGAGCCGCGACCGACGCACTGTCGGCGGGCACGCGCACCGAGTTGGCGGCGGCCGTGATCCTGGCCCTGATCGGCACCCTGGGGGGCCTGGTCGCCCGCATCGAGGAGCACCCCCTCGTGTCGCGGCTCCTGGAGTGGCCGCGCCGGCTCGCAGGCGTGGCGGCGCTGCTGCCGTTCATTGCGGCCGGCACGCTGGTGGTGGGTCCGGCGGGCACCAGCAGGCGCGTGGTGTGGGCCATCCTCGCCGCGGTGGGCGTGGCCATCGCCGGGATCTTCGCGGTGGCGTTCGCTCGCCCGGAGACGGCGGCCGACCGGCCGCCACCGGGCACCGCCGGCGGCGGGGGGAGCTAGCGACCCCGCGACCACCTCCCTCGCGACGTCGCCGGTCGTATGCTTGAAGCCATGTCGCCGTCATCACGATCGAGCATCGTGCGTCGACGGAAGAGTGGAGTGACGGTCCTGCCGAGCGCCGAGGGCCCGTCGCCGCGCTCCGATCCGCGGTGGACGTCCGAACGGGCGCACCGCACCGACCGCCTGCTGGGCCGCCTCGTGGCGCGCAAGCGCAGCTCCGACCGGTCCTGACGCCGCCGGTCGCCGCCTCCGGCCCGGGCTCGTCCGCCGCCGGTTCACGTCCCGGTTGAGCTGGCATGGCACCATTTCCGGCGTGCGGAGTCGGGCTCGGCTGGGGATCCTCGTGGCGGCGTCGGTCCTCGTCGGCGGCTCCGTCGTCTGGGCGACCCGCGACCCGGGCGGGTCCTCGTCGGCGACCGGATCGGGGGACGGCGATCGCCGCGAGACGGCGACCACGACGTCGGCATCCACCACGACGGCACCGACCACCACGACCACCACGGCCCCGCCCCTGCCCGCGACGGCGGGGCTGCGCCTGCAGAAGGTGCGGACGGTCGTCGCCACCGAGCAGACCGGACCGCTGTCGCCCAAGTCGATCGTCGCCTCGGGCACCGGCGTCGTCTATGCGCAGAACATGATCTACAACCACAGCGTCACGGCGTTCGACGCCGACGGTGACTTCGTGGCGACCATCCCCGACACCGTCGACCTTGCCCGGTTCGGCATCACCGGCTTCCCGCCCGGGACGGTGCAAGGCGGCCCGGTCGAGCTCGCCTTCTCCGCCGACCGCACCAATGCCTACACGTCCAACTACTCGATGTACGGCCCCGGGTTTGGCCACCAGGGCGACGACGCCTGCTCGCCGTCGAGCGGCATCGACCCCAGCTTCGTCTACCGCATCGACGTGGCCACCCATCGGATCGACCAGGTGATCCAGGTCGGTTCGGTGCCCAAGTACGTGGCGACGACGCCCGACGGCAGGTACGTGCTCGTGACCAACTGGTGCACGTACGACCTCAGCGTGATCGACGTCGCTGCGGGTCGCGAGGTCCGACGGCTGCCGATGGGCGCGTACCCACGCGGCATCGCGGTGTCGCCGGACTCGCGGCGGGCGTACGTGGCGATCATGGGCGGCCGGGAGATCATGGCCGTCGACCTGGCGTCGTTCGGCGTCGCGCCGTTCGCCGACGCGGGCGCAGGCCCCCGCCACATCGTCACCAGCCCCGATGGCACCTTCCTGTACGTGACGCTCAACAAAGACGGCCGCATCGCCAAGGTCGACGCCCGCACCGGTGCGGTCGTCGCGACGGTGGCCACGGGTTCGGCGCCGCGCAGCATGGACATCTCGGTCGACGGCCAGTCGCTCTACGTCGTGAACTACGAATCGTCGACCGTGTCGAAGGTGACGACCGCCGACATGGCCGAGGTCCAGGAGCTGCCCACCGCCCACCACCCGATCGGCATCACCTACGACCGGGGGACCGGTCGCGTGTGGGTCGCCTGCTACGGGGGCGAGATCGAGATCTTCGACGATCGCTAGCCGCTGCGGCCAAGACGATCACCACCGCCGCCAGGCCGAGAGCGACGCGATCAGCGGTGAGGGAGCGTCGCCATGTCCCATGCCGAGCCATGGGTCGACGGTACGACCGGGAGACGGGTGTGATCACCTCCCCCGGGGCTGATGAACGTCCTGGTGGAGTAGGCCGTGTACTGCCGGCGCAGTAGCGGCCGTCTGCCGTGGGGGGATTCGCCGGGCGGGGCGGGTTCGTACCGTCCGGATCATGATCGAGGTACGCAACCTGACGAAGCGGTACGGCATGACGCTGGTTGTGTCCCCTGCCGCCGGCGACGCAGCCGTGGTGGGCCTACCGCCCCTACGCTCGGGTCGGTGGACGGACGCGAGCGTCGCCGGGCGCTCGGGGTGGCCGCGGCGGTCATGGTCGGCGTGGCGCTCCCCGGCGTCCGAATGATGGCGTCTAGCGACGCGCCCGATGGCCTCCCGCTGTCGACGTACCCGATGTTCGCCCACGACCGCGGTCGGGTGGTCGAGCAGCCCACCGTTGTCGCCGTGTTGCCGGACGGCGACATCGAGCGCTTGTCACCGGAGACCATCGCCGCCACTGACCAGGTCATTCAGGCCGCCAAGGCGGTCCGGCGGGCGCTCGACGCCGGGCCGGCCGCCACGCGGTTGCTATGCGAGGAGGTCGCGGGCCGAGTCGACGCACCGGCGATCGTGGCCGTGGTGGTCGAGCGCCACGACGGAGTCGCCTGGTCGGCACGCGACCGTGGGCCGCTCGAGCGGCGCACCGTCGTCGCGTGCGAGGCTCGTCGATGACCAGCGTGCCGACGCCCGTGTTGGTCGCAGGAACCGCGTCCGGGCCGGCGCCGGCGCCCGCTGCGGTCACCCCGCCGCGTACCCGGGGGCGGCGGTCGCCCGTCGAGTGGTTGATCGCCCCGGCCCCGGCGGCACGACTGGCCTTGCTGCGGATCCTCGTCGGTGTCTACGCCACGGCGTGGACGGTGGTGCGACTCCCGGCGCATCTCGCCCACACCGACCAGGTGGTCGCCCGGTGGCAGCCGGTGGGCGTGCTGGCCCCGCTGGAGTCGCCGCCGGCCGACCCAGCGATCCTGGTGCTGGCCGGGGCTGCGCCGCTGCTCGGCGTGCTGTTCGTCGCCGGCTGGCGGTACCGCGCCATCGGACCGCTCTTCGCGGTGGCTGTGCTCCTGCTGGCGACGCTGGACAGCTCCTGGGGGCAGGTGTTCCACACCGAGCACCTGCTGGTGCTCCACCTGCTCATCCTCGCCGTGGCCCCCGCCGCCGACGTCTTGGCAACGGGTCGGCGCCGAGCGACGCCAGTTCCCGCGGCCGACGGCCGGTACGGCTGGCCTGTGCGCCTCGCCGCCGTCGTCGTCGTGCTCACCTATGCGATCGCGGGGATCGCCAAGCTACGCATCGGCGGACTCGACTGGCTCGACGGCGACACGCTGCGCAACTGGGTCGCGCACGACAACCTCCGCAAGGCGGTTCTGGGCGACAGCTACTCGCCGATCGGCAGGCACCTGATCCGCCACGCCTGGCCGTTCCCACCAATCGCGGTGCTGACAGTGATCGTGGAATTGGGGGCGTGGGTGGCACTGCTCGGCGGACGGTTGCGGACCGCGTGGGTGGTCGCCGCCTGGCTGTTCCACGTCGGCGTCCTCGCGTTGATGGCGATCCTGTTCCCCTACCAGCTCACCGGCGTCGCCTTCGCAGCCTTCTTCCGCCTCGAGCGATTGCCAAGCGCGTCGGGGGCACGGAGGAGCCAGGTGGTGCCCGCGCCGAACCCACCAGCCGAACGCCCGGAGCAGGGTAAGGATGGACGGCCGTCTGCATCCGAAAATCACCTGACAGACACGTGGGCTGGCCGACGTGAGCGAGCAGCGTCACGAGCCGCAGGGTGCGAAGTGGTCGGCCCGGAGGATCGATGAGCTCGCGCGCTCACAAGGTGTGGGTGCCGGGCCTCAGATCCGAGCCAAGCTCGTGCCGTCTGACCCTGGCTCCTCAAGGTGGTCGGGACCGGCGTCGATCCGGTGACCTTCCGCTTTTCAGGCGGACGCTCTGCCAACTGAGCTACCCGACCGCATTGGCCTTCGCCTCGCCGGGCGAAGTGGCGGTCCCGACGGGATTTGAACCCGCGGCCTCCGGCTTGACAGGCCGGCGTGCACTCCAAACTGCACCACGGGACCGAGATCTCGCTGCCGCACCCCCAACGGGATTCGAACCCGTGTTACCGCCTTGAAAGGGCGGCGTCCTAGGCCACTGGACGATGGGGGCTCGACTCCGCCGGCGGAGCGTCGGATCACACTAGCAGCCGCTCCATCCGCCCCAAACCCGACGACGACGCGTGGACATTGAAGAAAAAGCAGGCCCTGAGCCCGAATAATCCTCAAAGACGGCGGGCGTCGGCCGACGGCGGCGGCAGGTCCGTCCCGAGGGCGTCGACCACCTGCGACAGGAGCCACCCCAGGTACTCGTAGACGGCGTACGCCGGCGCCTGGGGATCGCTGGGGTCGAGGTCGGGCAGCTCCTCGTCGACGTCGAGCCGCGTGCCCAGGACGAGCCGGAGCGAGTTGAGCGTGCCCATCCACGCCGTCATCTCCGTGGTGTCGAGGTCGCCGCCGTCGAGCGTGCGCTCCACCACGTCGATGGCCGCCAAGCGCTGCTCGAGCAGCTCGTCCCGCGTGAGCACCTGGTACCCCGCGTCCCGCTCGGGGTCGTTGGGGTAGGCGGGCGGGAACAGGCGCCGCACCGACGGGTCGTCGGTCGACGCCACGAGCTGCTCCCGGAGCTGCCCCACCAGGTCCTCGACGAGCGCCCGCTCGTTGGGGCGAAGCCGCACCTGGTAGCGGCCCTCGCCGCGGCGCCTCACGCGGTCGCGCGCGAAGAGCACGGTTCAATCCTGCTGCATGGTGGCCCAGAGGCCGTGCTCGTGCAGGCGGAACACGTCGAGCTCGGTCTTTTCGCGCGGGCCGTTGGACACGACCGCCCGGCCCTCGTAGTGCACCTGGAGCATGAGCTTCTCGGCCACCTCGAACGGATATCCGAACAGCTTCTGCAGGACGTACGTGACGTAGGACATCAGGTTGATCGGGTCGTTCCAGACGATCACGACCCACGGCCGGTCGGGGTCGACGTCGGTGTCGCCGACCGGTTGGTCGGTCTCGACGGGTGCCACCTGCAGTGGCGGGCCGGCCATCGGCATCGCTCCTATTCTCGCGCGCCCGTCCGCAGGGTATCGACGGCCCGATCAGCGCCACCGTCCGCGGTCTCGGAACGAGCAACCGCCACCGGGGCAACGGCGGCGACGGGCGCGGCGGGCTCGGACAGCGACAACCACACCCGCAGCACGGCGATCCACACCAACGCCGCGCCGAAGACGTGGAACCCCACGAGCAGGGCCGGGACGTCGGTGAAGTACTGCCAGTAGCCGATGCCCGCCTGGGCCACGAGCACCACGAGCAACTGGCGGAGGCGATGGAGCACCGGCGGGCCGGCATCCCCGTCGTGGGCCATCCACAGCACGGCCAGGGTCACGCCGAGGAACAGGATCATGGCGGCGCCGTGGAACCGCACCACGTCGTCCACGGCGAGGTCGAGCCGGTCGGCGCGCTCGTCACCCGCGTGGGGACCGCTGCCCGTCACCAGCGTGCCGGTCATGATCACCACGCCGGCCGCCACCAGCAGCAGTCGGCTGGCAGCGATCACGCTGCCGGTGGCGAGCGCCCGGCGGCTGCCGTCCGGGGCCGGCTCCTCGCCGGCGCGCCCGTAGAGCACCACGGCGTTCCACACCGCCGCGAGCGACAAAACGAAGTGCCCGATGACGGACGCCGGTGACAGGTGGAGCCACACCACCAGGGCCCCCACGAGGGCGTTGGCGAACACCCATGCCGGCAGGCCCAGCGACCACCGGAACAGGTCGTCGCGGTAGGGCCGGCGGAGCCGGGCCCCCACCACGGCGGCGAGCGTGAACAGGCCCACGGCGCCCGTGATGAGGCGGTTGACCCACTCCACCATGCCGTGGGTGTCGGACGCCGAGCGGGGCGTGAAGCTGTCGGGCTCGCACGACGGCCAGGTCGAGCACCCCAGCCCCGAGTCCGTCAGGCGGACGGCCGCGCCGGTCACCATGATGAAGACGAGCGACGCCAGGGTGGCCGCCACGATGTACCGGTAGGCCCAGGGGGACAGCTCGGGAAGCCGCACGACCGCCCAGGGTAGGAGTGAGCGATTCCTGCCGCGGAATCGGTGGCCATGGCCACCAATCCCGCGGCAGGTTTCGGGGGTGGGCGGGCTTTGGCCCCGCTCGCGGGTGCGGTCGTAGAGTCGCTCGGGTGTTGACGTCCCCCGAGGCATCCGCGGTCGTGCCGCGCCGGCTGCTCGACACCCTCGGGGACTACGTGGCGCTCACCAAGCCGCGGATCATCGAGCTGCTGCTGGTCACCACCGTGCCCACGATGATCGTCGCCGAGCGGGGCCTGCCCCCGCTGTGGCTCGTCGCCGCCACCGTCCTGGGGGGCACGCTGGCCGCCGGCGGCGCCAACGCCATGAACATGGTGGCCGACCGCGACATCGACCGGGTGATGGTGCGCACGAGGAACCGGCCCCTGGCGAGCGGCCGGCTCACCGCCCGCGCCGCCCTCACCTTCGCCATCGGCATCGAGCTGGCGGCCTTCGGATTCCTGGGGGCGACGGTCAACCTGCTCTCGGCAGCCCTGGCGGTGGCGGCGTGCCTGTTCTACGTGTTCGTCTACACGCTGTGGCTCAAGCGCTCGTCCGCCAGCAACATAGTCATCGGCGGCGCGGCCGGCGCCGTGCCGGTGCTGGTCGGGTGGACGGCCGTGACCAACTCGCTCGACTGGCCCCCGGTGGTGCTGTTCGCCGTGATCTTCTACTGGACGCCGCCACACTTCTGGGCGCTGGCCATCCGCTACCGCGACGACTACGCGCGGGCCCACGTGCCGATGCTCCCGGTGGTGGCCAGCCTGCGAACCACTGCGGTGCGGATCGTGCTCTACACGGTGTTGCTGTGGGCGCTCACCCTGGTGTTCGCACCGGTTGCGGGCATGGGCGACATCTACATCGCTGCGGCGCTGGTGCTCGGCGGGGTGTTCACCTGGCTGGCGGTGGGACTGCTGCGTGACAGCTCGCCGCACGCGGCCATGCGGGTGTTCACATGGTCGATCACGTACATCACGCTGTTGTTCGGCGCCATCGCCCTCGACCAGCTGGTGCGCTCGGGGCTGTAGGTGGGGAGGTGGAGGGGCTTGACGGTTGACCTGGCATTTCGCGGGCCAACGCCGCATGTGACTAGATTCCCGAGCCGGACCTGTCTCCTGCTCAGGCTGCCCTCATGACCGTGACCGAAGCTCCTCGCGACGTCGTCGAAGCGCCGGCCGGCCCGGCTCCATCGGCGCCGCCGAGGGGGCTGGCGGCGGTCCTCGGGTCCGGCGACCCGCGCACGGTCGGCAAGCTGTTCGTCGGCACGTCGCTGCTGTTCCTGCTCATGGCCGGCGTGGTCGCGGTGCTGGTGGGCTTCGAGCGGGTCGACCTGTCGGGCTTCGAGGTGCTCGACAGCGACATCGTGCGGCAGCTGTTCACCCTGCAGTCGATCGCGGCGGTGTTCCTCGGGGTCCTGCCGTTGCTGATCGGGCTCGCGACGGCGGTCGTGCCCCTGCAGGTCGGCGCATCGACCATTGCGTTCCCCCGCGCCAGTGCCGCCGCCTACTGGACGTTCCTGGCCTCCGGCGGCGTCGTACTGGCCGCCTACGCCCTCGACGGCGGGCCCTTCGGAGGCGACGGCGAGGCCGTGGCCCTGTTCGTCGCCGCGTTCATCGCCCTGCTGGTGGCGCTGGCGGTCGCCACGATCTCGGTGGTCACCACGGTGCTCACGCTGCGGGCGCCGGGGATGACCCTGCGCCGCACGCCGTTGTTCTCGTGGTCGATGGTGGTCGGCGGCACCGTGTGGCTGCTGACACTGCCGGCGCTGGCGGGAGTGTTGCTGCTCGTCTACGTCGACCTCCGCTACGGCCAACAGTTCCTGGGTGGGTCCGACGGCATGTACGACCGCATCGCCTGGGCGTTCTGGCAGCCCACGCTCTACGTCTTCGCCGTGCCGGCCCTCGGGATCATCGCCGACGTCGTTCCGGTGTTCGCCCGCCGGCGCCACCACCGCCACACGGCGGCGATGGTGCTGATCGGGCTGTTCGGTGCCCTGGCGTTCGGCGCCTGGGCCCAGATCGGCTTCAGCGTCGACGGCGAGTCCGACCCCACCGACTGGCTCTACGACGGCGTCTGGATCGTCGTCGGCTTCCTCGCCCTCGTGCCCGTCGTCGGGTTGTTGGGGTTGTGGGCGGCGACGCTCAGCCGGGGGAAGGTCCGCCTCGGGACGCCGCTGGTCCTGGCGCTGTTCGCCGGCCTCCTGATCGGCGGGGGCGTGGCGGCGGGCGCGGTCACGGTCATCGAGGAGGCAGACGTCCTCACCACCACGTGGGCGAGCGGCCAGGAGCTCCTGATCGTGGCCGGCACCCTGGTGGCCGCGGCCGCCGGCCTCGCCCTGTGGGCACCCAAGCTGTACGGGAAGCTGCTGCCCGACGGGCTGGTCCGGCTCGGCGCCACGTTGCTGACGCTCGGGGCCGGCGTGGCCGCCGTGACGTACGGCATCGCCGGGCTCTACGACCAGCCCCGCTCCATCGCCGGGTCGCTTGATGGAGTCAGCGAGATCGACACCGTGGAGACCCTGAACCTCGTCGCCGCCGTCGGCCTGGTGGTGGCCGTCACGGGAGCGCTGGCCGTCATCGCGGCGTTGCTCGTGCCCTCGCGCCGGCGGCCGGTGGCCGACGATCCCTGGGAAGGCCACACGCTGGAGTGGGCCACCACGTCGCCACCGCCCGTCGGCAACTTCGCCACCGTTCCGGAGATCACGTCCGAGGCGCCGCTGTACGACGCCCGCTACACGGGTGCGTCGGTGCGCACCAGCGAGAGCACGGAGGCATCCGCCTGATGGCCACCATTTCCAGCGAGATCGAGGTCTTCGCCGGGGCGCCCGCCGCCGAACCACCCCGGCCGCGGGTGCTGCTGGTGGGTTCCGCGCTGGCGTCGGGGGCCGCGGCCATGGTGCTGCTCACGCTGGTGGCCGTGTACACGAGCATGCGCGCCGACGTCATCGCCAGCGGCGAGCGCTGGCTGCCCGAGGACGCCAACGTCCAGCTCTCGCCCGGCAACATGGGGATGATCACGCTGCTCATGTCGGCCGTGACCGTGGCCTGGGCGGTGTACTCGCTGCGCAACGACGACCGCGTGCACGCCTATCTGGCGTTCGGTCTCAGCATCCTCCTGGGCATCGCCTACATCCCCACCGTGGTCTACGGCTGGCAGCAGTTCGGTGTGGGCGCCACCAGCTCGACTCAGGCGCTGCTGATCTTCACGATCACCGGGCTGCACGTGGCCATGGCCGGCGTGGGCCTGGCGTTCCTGGCGGTCATGGCGTTCCGCGCGCTCGGCGGCCAGCTCACCGGCCGGGCCGCCGAGGGTGCCAGTGCCGCCGCCCTGTACTGGTACGTGACCGTCGCCGTGTACGGCGCGGTCTGGTACGGAATCACGATCACCAAGTGAAGGCGCGCCAGTGATCACCACCGGATCCAAGTGGTTCTTCGGCCTCGGCCTCGTCTCACTGGTGCTGGCCGTCGCGTACGGCTGGACCACGGGCGGCAACGGCGTCGGCCCGCTGACCATGGGCTACAAGGGCGGCGTCGGCGACCACTTCGGCTACGGCGTGCTGGTCACCGCCGGGTTCGTCAGCCTGTTCCTGGGGGCGCTGTCGCTGGCCGTGCGGGACGCCGAAGCCCTGGCGGAGGCGCAGGTGGCGGGCACCGAGACCGTCCCGCCGGCCATCCCGGCGGCGCCGAGCTACTGGCCGGCCGTGACGGCCTTCGGCGTGGCCCTCGTGGTCATCGGCCTGGTCGCCTCACCCGTCCTCTTCGTCATCGGCCTGGCGGCCCTGGGGGTGGTGCTCGTCGAGTGGACGGTCCAGGCGTGGGCCGACCATGCCACCGGCGATCCCAACACCAACCGCCAGATCCGCAACCGCCTCATGAATCCCATCGAGTTCCCGGCCGCCGGCCTGCTGGCCATCGGGGTGGTGGTGGCGGCCTTCTCGCGGCTGTTCCTGTCGCTGTCGGCCGACGACGCGGTGTGGGTCGGCATCGGCATCGCCACGGTCATCATCGTGGTCGGCTTCGTCTTCGCCTCCCGGCCCCGGATCAGCGCCAACGTCATCGTCGGGGTCCTGCTGGTGGCCGCCCTGGTGGTGATCGGGCTGGGGATCGGCGCGGCGGTCTCGGGCGAGCGCGAGTTCCACGAGCCCGGCGCGGAGGGCACGAGCGTCGAGGAGGGCGGATGAGACCCGGTCGATCGCGCTTCGAAGCTCTTCCGGGCCACGGGAGGACTTCGAGGACGCCTCGCCGGCCTCGGTCCCACCGGGCGCTGGCCCTGGTGGTGCCCCTGGTGCTGCTGCTCGGCGCCTGCGCATCCGATGCTCCGCAGGACACGCTCGACCCGGCGGGCCCTATCGCCCGGAAGATCGACAACCTCGTCAATCCCGTCTTCATGGTCGCCGCCGTCGTCTTCGTGCTGGTGGAGTTCGGGGTGCTGTACCTGGTCCTCAAGTTTCGCCAGCGCAAGGACGACGACCCCGACGAGCTGCCGGGCCAGACCCACGGCAACACCAAGCTCGAGATCGGCTGGACCGTCCTGCCGGCCCTGCTGCTCGGGTTCGTGGCCTTCGCCACCCTGGCCACGCTGTTCGACATCAACGACACCGAGGACGACGGCCTCACGGTCCAGGTCACCGGGCAGCAGTGGTGGTGGGAGTTCACCTACGACACCGACGGCGACGGCGAGTTCACGGACGAGGACCTGCTTACCGCGAACGACCTCGTCATCCCGGCCGGCCAGAACGTCGCGCTCGAGATCACCTCCCGGGACGTGATCCACTCGTTCTGGATCCCCAGGCTCAACGGCAAGATGGACGCCGTGCCCGGGCGCCGGCACCCCCTGACCATCAACGCCGACGAGCCCGGCACGTACGTCGGCCAGTGCACCGAATACTGCGGCCTCTCGCACGCCTACATGCGCCAGCGGGTCGTGGCGCTCCCGCCCGACGAGTTCGACACCTGGCTCGAGGACCAGCAGGCCGAGGCCGACGAGCCCACCGACGAGGTTGCCGCGGGCGCGGAGCTCTTCACGAGCCAGTGCTCCGTCTGCCACCTGGCCCGCGGGATCAACGACGACCAGTTCGAGGAGGCCGGCGACGGCACCACGGAGTTGGTGTCCGAGAACGCGCCGGACCTGACCCACTTCGCCAACCGCGGCGCCTTTGCCGGCGCCACGTTCGACCTGTGGGACGACCTCGACGGCGACCACATCGTCGAAGTCGACGAGATCGGCACTGACAACGGTGGGCGGCTCAACCGGGCGGACCTCGAGGCCTGGCTACGCGACCCGCCGGCGGAAAAGCCGATGGACCCGGTGACCCCCGAGGAGGTCGAGGCCGGCCAGCAGGGTCGCGGGATGCCCAACCTGAACCTGTCCGAGGAGCAGATCGACCAACTGGTCGCCTTCCTCGAGACGCTCCAATAGGTGTAACGGTGTAGAGACACGCAATAGGTGTAACGGTGTAGAGACACATGGCCATCGTCGAACGACCGACAACGCTTCCCGAGCTCCCGCCAGGCGCGGCGGTGACCCCTCGCCCGCTCGGGGTCTTCACCAGGCCCCAGGCGACGACCGGGTGGCGCAGCTGGCTCACCACCATCGACCACAAGCGCATCGGCGTGCTGTACGGCGGCGCGGCGATGTTCTTCTTCCTGCTGGGGGGCGTCGAGGCCCTGGTCATCCGGGCGCAGCTCGCCGCGCCCGGCCAGCAGCTGTACTCCGCCGACCTCTACAACCAGCTCTTCACCATGCACGGCGTGACGATGATCTTCCTCGTCGTCATCCCGCTGGGTGCGGCGTTCATGAACTACGTGATGCCGCTGCAGATCGGCGCCCGCGACGTGGCCTTCCCCCGGCTCAACGCGTTCAGCTTCTGGCTGTTCCTGGGCGGCGGACTGTTCCTCAACACGTCGTGGTTCCTGGGCGGTGGGGCCGACGGCGGCTGGTTCGCGTACGCACCCAACACCGGCGTCGTGTTCTCACCGGGCCACGGCATGGACTTCTACGCCCTCGGCCTGCAGATGACCGGCATCGCCTCGCTCGCGGGCGCCATCAACCTGGTGGTGACCGTGCTCAACATGCGGGCGCCCGGGATGACGCTCATGAAGATGCCGGTGTTCACCTGGATGGGCCTCGTCACCCAGCTGCTGCTGGTGTTCGCGCTGCCGGTCATCTCGGTGGCGCTCTTCCTGCTCACGTTCGACCGGCTGTTCGACGCCAACTTCTTCAACGTCTCGGCCGGCGCCGACCCGCTGCTGTGGGAGCACCTGTTCTGGATCTTCGGCCACCCCGAGGTCTACATCCTCATCCTCCCGGCGTTCGGGATCGTGTCCGAGATCATCCCGGTCTTCTCGCGCAAGCCCATCTTCGGCTACCCGTTCATGATCTTCTCGGGCATCGCCATCGGTTTCATGGGCTGGGGCGTGTGGGCGCACCACATGTTTGCCTCGGGCATTGGACCGATCTCCGTAGCGGCCTTCTCGCTGTCGACGATGTTCATCGCCGTGCCCACGGGCGTGAAGATCCTCAACTGGATGGCCACCATGTGGGGTGGCAAGTTGCGGTTCACGACGCCGATGCTGTTCGCCGTCGGCCTGGTCACGATGTTCACCATCGGCGGCCTGTCCGGCGTCACCCACGCGGTCGCGCCCGCCGACACCCAGCAGACCGACACCTACTACATCGTCGCCCACTTCCACTACGTGCTGTTCGGCGGCGCCCTGATGGGCTTCCTCGGGGGCATGTACTTCTGGTGGCCCAAGGTGTTCGGCTTCATGCTCAGCGACAGGATCGGGAAGTGGCACTTCTGGCTGATCCTGATCGGGTTCAACCTGACGTTCGGCCCGATGCACATCCTCGGCCTGCAGGGCATGCCCCGGCGCATGCACACCTACATCGCCGACTACGGCTTCGAGTTCTGGAACATGGTGGCGACCATCGGGTCGTTCCTCATCGCCGTGGCGATGCTGGTGTTGGTTGCGAACATCCTCGTGAGCTGGCGGGCCCATCGCCGGAACCCGGTCAACCCCGGGCCCGACCCATGGGACGCCCGCAGCCTCGAGTGGATGGTGCAGTCGCCGGTCCCACCCCACAACTTCGACACCGTCCCCACGGTGTCGCACCTCGACGAGTTCTGGCACCGCAAGTACCAGGAGAACGCCGACGGCAAGGTCGTGCGGATCGCCACCGGGGCCGAGGTGGCGCAGCCCGGCGACGGCACCGGCGTGCACATGCCGTCGCCGTCGTACTGGCCCCTGGTCCTGGCGGTGGCGCTGCCGACGATCGCCTACGGCCTCATCTTCAACCTGGGCATCGCCGCCGCCGGCGGGGTCCTGGTGATCCTGGCCGGCTTCGGCTTCGGCTACGAGCCCTCGGACGATCCCGAGGCGCACGGCCCCCACGGCCCCAGCGGCGATGGGCACGACGACGGGGATGCCCACGCAGGCGACGGCCACGAGGACGAGCCGGCGTCGGAGGGCGAAGCGGACGGCGGCGCCGACGCGGCGGGCGGCGAGGCCGAGGCCGTCGGCGTCGGCAGCACCGCGTCGGCGAGCGACGAGCCCGCGACCGAGGGAAGGGGCGGCGGCGATGGCTGACACCGCCATCCACGGGCCCGTCGCCGGCGAGACCGAGCACGGCCCGCACAGCCACGCCACCAGCACGGGCATCTCCAACGAGAAGCTGGCGATGTGGGTATTCCTGGGCTCGGACTGCCTGCTGTTCGGCGCCCTGATCTCGACCTACCTGCTGCTGCGGCACCGCAGCATCAGCGGTCCCGTCGAGCTTCGCGACCCCGCGAACATCTTCGACATCCCTTTCACCTCAGTGTCGAGCTTCGTCCTCCTGTTCAGCTCGCTGACGATGGCGCTGGCCGTGGGCGCGATCCATCGAGGTGACGTGCGCCGCTGCCGGGTCTTCCTCTGCACCACCGCCCTGCTGGGCTCGGTGTTTATCGGTGGCCAGGTCTACGAGTTCACCAGCTTCGTCAGGGAGGGGCTGGGCTACACCACCAACATCCTGGGGTCCGCCTTCTACACGCTCACCGGGTTCCACGGCGTGCACGTGAGCGTGGGGATCATGTTCCTGATGGCGATGTTCGTCATGTCGCTGCGGGGCAGGCTGGGCCCCGACCGGGCCGAGACCGTCGAGATCTTCGGCCTCTACTGGCACTTCGTCGACATCGTGTGGATCCTCATCTTCACGATCGTGTACCTCATCCCGTGACGGAGGCTCGAGACATGAGCGAGCAGCGATTGCTCCTAGGCGAGGGGGAGGCGAGTCGATGAGCATGGCCGAGACCGAGCACAAGGGGGCCCCGCTCGAGCCCCATCACGAGGCCCACCAGAAAACCCATCCCAGCGACTGGACCTACATCAAGGTCGCCCTCGTCCTCGGGGCCCTCACCGCCCTCGAGGTGTCGACGTACTACTGGGAGAAGGCCAGCACCGGTGCGCTGGTGGCGGTGCTGTTCCCCTTGATGATCATCAAGTTCGGCGTCGTCGTCGCCTACTTCATGCACCTGCGCTACGACAACCCGCTCTTCCGCCGTGTGTTCGTCTTCGGCCTGCTGCTGGCGGTCGTCGTGTACCTCGTCGCCCTGACCGCCATGCAGTTCTGGACGGACGGCTGGTCCTTGATATGAGCCTGCTCGCCGCCGCCCGGGAGTCCGACTTCTGGCGGTGGCAGCCACACCCGGAGGTGTGGCTGTTGGTGGGGGGCGTCACCGTGCTGGCGATCTACGCCCTGCGGGTGGTGGGGCCGAAGGTGGTGCCCGCGGGCGCCCCCGTCATCAGCCGGAGCCAGCTCGCATGGCTGGCGCTGGGCGTGGCGTTGCTCTGGTTCGCCTCGGACTGGCCGATGCACGACATCGCCGAGGAGTACCTGTTCTCGGTGCACATGACCCAGCACATGCTGCTGACCTTCGTGGTGCCGCCGGTGTTCCTCCTCGCCACCCCGGAGTGGCTGGCCAGGCTGGTCCTCGGCCACGGCCGGGCCAAGCGGGCGTTCTACAGGCTCGCCCGGCCGGTGCCGGCGGCGATCGCGTTCAACGCCCTGCAGCTCCTGACGCACTGGCCCGGCGTGGTCAACACGTCGGTGGACAACGCACTCGTCCACTACGTCGTCCACGCCGCACTGGTGGCGACCGCGTTCCTGCTGTGGATCCCGGTGTGCGGGCCGCTCCCGGAGCTGCGCATCTCGTACCCGGCACAGATGCTCTACCTGTTCGTGACCTCGATCGTGCCGACGGTGCCGGCCGCCTGGCTCACCTTCGCCGAGGGGTCGGTCTATTCGGCGTACGACATCCCCGAGCGCCTCGGGGACATCTCGGTGACCGCCGACCAGCAGGTGGCCGGGCTCATCATGAAGCTGGTGGGCGGCGGCTTCCTGTGGCTGATCATCACGATCCGGTTCTTCCAGTGGGCGTCGAAGTTCTCCGACACCGACAGGGCGGTCGACCAGGCCGGGCCGGCCCACGACCTCACGTGGGCCGACGTCGAGCGCGAGTTCGAGGAGCACCCCCCACCGCCCGAGCCCCGGGTCCGTGGCTAGTCGAACGCGTACTTGACGCCGGTCAGCTCCTCCGAGAGCTGCCAGAGGCGGCGTGCGGCCTCGTCGTCCCGCGCCGCCGGCGACGAGCCGACCCGAGTGGGATGGCCGCGCAGTTGGAAGAGCCCGTCGGGACCGAAGTACTCGCCCGGGATCACGTCGGGCATCGTGGCGGCGTAGAGCTGGGGGAGGGCACCGGCCGAGTCGGGCTGGGCGATCAGCCGGTTGCCCCAGTTCATCACCTGGCCGACCAGGCGGTAGCCCGAGGCGTCCGTGCTCGTCGCCAGCAGGTGGGTGGCCGAGTTGCCGGGGTGGGCGGCGACCGCTACCAGGGACGAACCCGCCTCGTGGGCACGGCGAGCGAGCTCGCGAGTGAACAGCAGGTTGGCGAGCTTGGACTGGCCGTACGCCGGCCACCTGAGGTACCGGCGGCGCTCCCAGTTGGGATCGGACCAGTCGTTGCGGCCCATGCGGTGCAGGTTGGACGACACGGTCACGACACGCGGGCCGTCGGCGCGTCGGAGCGCCGGCAGGAGCAGCCCGGTCAACGCGTAGTGACCCAGGTGGTTGGTGCCGAACTGCAGCTCGAACCCGTCGGCCGTGTGCCGCAGCGGCATCGCCATCACTCCGGCGTTGTTGACGAGCACGTCGAGCCGCTCGACGGTGTCCGCCACCGACTGCGCGGCGTCTCGCACCGACCCGAGGTCGGCGAGATCGAGCGGCACCACTTCCGGCGAGGGACCGGTGGCGCCGGCCGCCACCTCCGATCGTGCCGCCTCCCCCCTCGTGGCGTCGCGACAGCCCATGAGTACGCTCGCGCCCTTGGCCGCCAGCGCCTCGGCGGTGCGCAGGCCGAGCCCGCTGTTCGCACCCGTCACGAGGACGATGCGCCCGGTCTGGTGGGGGATGTCGGCCGAGGTCCAGCGGGTCATGGCCGACAGCGTGGCAGCGCAGGCCGCTCGGCACCACCGGAGCGAGGCGTCACTCGGACGGCTCCCAGCGGAACAGCGTCACCGCCAGCGCCACGGCGCCGGCCGCCCAGAGGACCAGGACCGGCCACACCCGGCCGGGCACCGCCACCCCGTCGGTCAGGGCGCCGCGGGCGGCCTCGGCGAGCGCGGTGGACGGCAGCGCCCGGGCGACCCCGCGCAACGTCGACGGCAGCTCCTCGAGCGGGAACACCATGCCCGACAACAGCAGCAGCACCACGAAGACGGCGTTGGCGGCGGCGAGCGCGACGAGTGCCCGTGCCCGTCCCGCGAGCGCGAGGGCGAGGCCGGTGAACGCGAGCACCGCCAGCACCAGCGCCGCGACGAGGGGCAGGGCGTCGACATCGGGCCGCCACCCGAGGGCCAGTGCCGCCGCCGCCAGCACGGCCGCCTGCGCGGCGATGACCACCAGCACCGCCAGCGCCTTGGCGGCGACCAGCCGGGGCCGGCCCAGCGGCGTGGCGCCGAGCCGCTTGAGCACCCCGTAGGACCGCTCGAAACCCGTGGCGATGGCCAGGTTGGCGAACGCGGTGGCGAGGACCGCCAGTGCGAGGGTGCCGGGGGCCAGGAAGTCGACGTCGTCCCCGTCGATCGGCAACACGTCGACCACCGAGAAGAAGACCAGGACCACCACCGGGATGCCGAGCGTGAGCAGCAACGACTCGGCGTTGCGCGACGTCAATGCCAGCTCGAGCCGCAGCTGTGCCCAGAGCGCCCTCACGGTCCTGGCTCTGCGTCCCCGGAGCGCCCGACGCCGACCCCGCCCGCCGTCAACCGCAGGAACACGTCCTCCAGCCGCTGGCGGCCGGCCCGGAGGTCCCCCAGCGGCAGGTCTCGTTCGGCCAGCCAGGCGGTGATGGCGGCCACGGTCGCCGGCGTCGGCGCCGCCTGCACCTCGTACTCGCCCGGGCCAGTCTCGGTCACCGCCGCCCCGTCGAGCCGTGTGGCGAGCGCCTCGGTGTCGATGCCCGGCGGCGCGGCGAACCGCACCCTCTCGCCGGCCGCCGGGCCCCGGATGATCTCCTCCAGCGGGCCCTCGGCCACGAGGCGGGCGCGATCGATGATCACGACCCGGTCCGCCACCCGCTCGGCCTCGTCGAGGTCGTGGGTGGTCAGCAGGACCGTGACGCCCTCCGACCGCAGGTCGCCGATCACCCGGCGGATGACCTGGCGGCCAGCCGGATCGACACCCGTGGTGGGCTCGTCGAGGAACGCCACCTGGGGCCGGCCCACGAGGGCGAGGGCCAGCGCCAGCCGCCGCTGCTCACCCCCGGAGAGCTGGCGGTAGGTCCGGCGCTCGAGGCCGGCCAGCCCCAGCCGCTCCAGCAACTCGACGGGGTCGACCGACTCGGCGTACAGCGCCGCCGCGTGCCGCAGCGCCTCGATCGCCCGGACGCCGGGATGCACCCCGCCATCCTGCAGCATGACCCCGATGCGCTCGACCAGCGACCGGTGGTTGCGGCGGGGGTCGAGCCCGATGACGGATAGGCGACCGAGGGCCGGCCTTCGCAGCCCCTCCAGCGACTCGATGGTGGAGGTCTTGCCGGCGCCGTTGGGCCCGAGCACGCAGGTGACCTCGCCGGCCTCGGCCCGGAAGGACAGGTCGTCGACGGCGACGACGTCGCGGTAGGCGACCGTCAGTCCCTCGACCTCGATGGCGGACATGGCGGCTGGGACGCTACCGCCGCGGTGTCCCCCACCTGCCCAACTTGCCGCAGTTACCGACGCCATGGCCACCGCAACTGCGGCAAGTTCGGGCGATGGACGGTGGTATCAGTCCTTCCGGCCGGTGGCGGCCAAGCGGACGCCGAGGCCGATCATCGTCAGCCCGCCGGCACCGCCCAGGGCCTCCAGGCGCCGGGGCGAGCGGGCCAGCCAGCTGCGGGCGGTGCCGGCCACCATGCCCCACACGCTGTCGGACACGACGGCGATGCCGACGGCGATGGCGCCGAGGGCGAGCATCTGCAGGGCCACCGGGGCGCCGGCGGGGTCGATGAACTGCGGCAGGATCGCCGTGAAGAACACGATCCACTTGGGGTTGCTGACCCCCACGACGAAGCCCTCGAGCGCCAGGCTGCGCCGCTTGGGGGCGGCGGCGCCCACGTCGAGGACCGACGCCAGCGCCCGCCGGTGCCGCAGGGCCTGCACCCCGAGGTACACGAGATAGGCGGCGCCCAACAGGCGGATCACGCTCAGGAGCGCCACCGACCGCTCGATGACCGCACCCACGCCGAGCGCCACCGCCACGACCTGCACGTAGATGCCGACCGCGTTGCCAATCGCCGTGACGACCGCCGCCCGGCGGCCGAGGGCCACGCCCCGGCTCACCACGAACAGCACGCTCGGTCCGGGCACGACGATCAGGATGAAGGCGGCCACGCTGAACGACACCAGTGCGTGCGAGTCGACCACGGGACGACAGTAGGCGGGGGCCGCCGTTTCTCGGCCACGAGTTCCGGCGGCGCGCCAGTACCCTCCCCCCTCATGCTCGACATCCGCCGGATCCGCAGCGAGCCCGAGGCGGTCAAGGCCGCGCTCGAACTCCGGGGTCCGGGAACGTCCGACGCCGTCGACGAGATCCTGGCGGTGGACGCGGAGCAGCGCCGGATCATCGCCCGGCGCGACGAGATCCGGAGCCAGATCAAGTCACTGTCGAAGCAGGTCGGGCGGCTGCGGGGACGGGGCGAGGCCGACGAGGCGGAGGGGCTCATTGCCGAAAGCCGCTCGCTCGGCGACGAGGAGGAGGCGCTGGCCAAGGCCGCCGGCGTGCTGGCCGACGAGATCCGGGCCGCCCTCCTCGCACTTCCCAACGTGCCGAGCGTGGACGCCCCGCACGGAGCCGGAGAACAGGACAACGTCGTCCTGCGCACCGAGGGCTACGACCCCGGCGCCTACGGCGGGCACCAGCGGGTCCCCCACTGGGAGATCGGCGCCGAGCTCGGCATCCTCGACAACGAGCGGGCCACCAAGATCTCGGGCTCGATGTTCGTCATGTACCGGGGCTGGGGCGCCCGGCTGCTGCGGGCCCTGGTGCAGCTCAGCCTCGAGCGCAACGCCGACGCGTACGAGGAGGTCCGCCCGCCGACGCTGGTGCGCACGCAGACCATGACGGCGACCGGGCACCTGCCCAAGTTCGTCGACGAGGCCTACCACATCGAACGCGACGACCTGTGGGCCATCCCCACCGCCGAGGTGCCGCTCACCTCGCTCCACGGCGACGAGATCCTCGACGGGGCCGACCTGCCGCTGCGCTACATGGCGTACACGTCGTGCTTCCGCCGCGAGGCCGGGTCCGCCGGCAAGGACACCCGCGGTCTCCTGCGGGTCCACGAGTTCGACAAGGTCGAGCTGCTGGCGGTGGCGGCGGACCGTGAGCAGGCCATCGCCTGCCAGGAGGACGTGCTCGCCCGCGGCGAGGCCCTGCTGGGCGACCTCGGGCTTGCGTACCGCATCGTCGACCTGTGCACCGCCGACCTCGGCAGCTCGGCGGCCCGCACCTGGGACATCGAGGCCTACGCCCCCGGCGTCGACCAGTGGCTCGAGGTGTCGTCGGTGTCGTGGTTCGGCGACTATCAGGCGCGCCGGGCCAACGTCCGCTATCGCCCGGTCGAGGGGACGGGGCGGGGCACCGAGGTCGCTCACACGGTCAACGGCTCGGCCATGGGCTGGCCCCGTACCGTCGCCGCCTACCTCGAGACCCACCGCCAGCCCGACGGCTCGGTGGCGATCGTGGAGGCCCTGCGCCCCTACGTGGGCGGCGCGGACCGCATCGTGAGGCGCTAGGCCCGCGCCCCCGAGGGTGGCGGGGGTCACATCGGGGCTGCCGTTCAACCAGGCGCACCTACTAGTCTCCGTGGGTCCACGGTCGCCGTTCCCCCAGGGAGGCCCACGACAGATGCGACGCGTGTGGGCCTGGATGGGCCTCAACTTCGGCAAGCACGCCGGGATCGTCGGCGTCATCGGCCTGGCGATCACCCTGGTGCTCGGTCTGGGCGCCACCAAGCTCGACTTCGCCACCGGCCAGGACTCGTACCTCAACAAGGACGAGCAGGTCTACAAGGACAACGTTGCCTACCAGGACCTGTTCGGCGGCCAGGCCATGCTCACCCTCTTCACCATGGAGGAGGGCAGCGACGTCGTCGACCTGTTCACCCCCGACAACATCCAGCGCCTCCAGGAGATCGAGGACCAGCTCCATGACACCGAGGGTGTCGAGGCGGTGGTCACCCCGCTCACCGCCCTGCAGTTCACCCAGAACCTGGCCGTGAGCGACACCGGCGACCCCACCCAGAGCGTCGCCGGTCAGGCGCTCCTCTCCGCCCGCGAGCGCGAGCCCGATCCCGCCGCGCAGCAGGTCCGCCTGGAGGACGCCGCCACGACGTTGCAACGCCTCAGCGCCGTGCCCGAGGACCAGCGCACGTTCGAGAACCCCGAGTGGGTCCGCTTCCTGCTGTTCGACAACCGGGGGGAGATCCGCAAGTCGCTGCGCCCGTTCTTCCCCGACGAGTCTCATGCACAGTTGGTCTCGCGGCTCGAGGGCAACGCCTCGCTGGAGGACGAGGGGACCGCCAGCGAGCGGGTGCAGGAGATCACCCTCGCCGAGCCGTTCGAGAACACCGAGGTCACGTCGACGGGCGCCTCGGTCCTGCTCAAGGACCTCAACGACTACCTGCGCGGCGGCATGCTCACCCTCGGCGCCATCGCCATCGCGATCATGGTCGTGATCCTGTTGCTGCTGTTCAAGGTCCGCTGGCGGCTGCTGCCCCTGGGCGTGATCCTCGTGGGCCTGGTCTGGGCATTCGGCCTCGCCGGGTACCTCGGCATCCCGTTGTCGGTGGTGACCATCGCCGGGCTGCCGGTCATGTTGGGCGTGGGCATCGACTACGCGATCCAGATGCACTCCCGCGTCGAGGAGGAGGTCATCATCGACCGCTCGGCCCACCCGATCCAGGAGGCATCGGTGAACCTCGGGCCGGCCCTGCTGGTCGTCACGTTCGACGCCGTGTTCGCCTTCCTGGCCCTGCGGTTCGCCCGGGTGCCCATGATCCGCGATTTCGGCCTCCTCCTGGCGGTGGGCATCGCCGTCATCTGCGTCGCCAGCATCGTCGTGCCCCTGGCGGCGCTCGGCATCCGCGAGTACCGCTCGCCCACAAAGGGCAAGGACTTCAGCCGCGGCAACCTGGCCAAGCTGGTCGTGTGGCTCGGCAGCCTGCCGACCCGCCTAGCCGTGCCGATCGCCGTGGCCAGCGCCGCCGTGTTCGCGGCCGGGATCCTCGTCGAGGACGACCTGACCATCCAGAGCGATCCCGAGGAGTGGGTCAACCAGGACAGCCAGGTCATCCGGGACATCGACACGGTCAAACGCGAGACAGGGTCGTCGGCCGAGCTCGGCATCTTCGTCGAGTCCGACGACATCTTCAGCGACGAGACCGCCGCCTTCGTCACGGATTTCGCCAACGAGCAGCTGGACGCCAGACCGGAGGACCTGCTCACCGCGTCGTCGATCGTCACCACCGTGAGCTTCCTGCTGGAGATGCCCGACACGACGCTCCTGCCGCCGACCGGCGAGGACGTGGAGCGGGCCTACGAGGTGGCGCCGCCCGACATCCAGAAGGCGCTGGTCAATCCAGACGCCGGCGCGCTCAACATCGTGTTCCGCACTGCGCCGGGCTCGCTCGACCACCGGGCCGTCTACGTCGACGCCATCCGTGACGAGCTCGAGTCGGGCACGCTCGACGACGGCGAGCCCGTGCCCGAAGGCTTGCGGGCGACGCCGTCGGGACTGGCAGTGGTGGGCGTCGGCCTGCTCGAGAACATCGAGTCCAACCGCATCCTGCTGACGTATCTGGCGATCCTGTTCGTGTTCGCCTACCTCGTCCTGCGGCTGCGCAGCTTCGTGCGGGCGCTGCTGTCGATGGTGCCGGTGCTCACCGCGGTGGGCGCGGCGTCGCTGGTGGCGTGGATCTTCGACCTCCAGCTCAGCCCCATGACCGCAGTGGGAGGGCCGCTGGTCGTCGCCGTCTGCACCGAGTTCACGTCGCTGATCCTGCTGCGCTTCATCGAGGAGCGGCAGCGGGGCTACAGCCCCCGGGAGGCGATGAACGTCACGGCCCGCCGTACCGGCCGGGCATTCATCGTCTCGGCGCTCACCGCCATCGCGGGCGTGGCGGTCATCGCGTTCTCCTCGCTGCCGCTGCTGCGCGACTTCGGCATGATCGTGGCCATGAACGTGGCCGTGGCGCTGGTGTCGGCGCTGGTGTTCCTGCCGCCGATGCTGGTCTGGGCCGAGAGCCGGGGCTGGGTCACCCGAGGCATGATGCCGAAGCAGCCGGCCGCACCGACCCCGGGTGCCGAGGTGCCGACCCAACCGGTCGCCGGGAGCTGACCAGGTAAAGCGCCTCCCACCGCTGGCGTCGGCGATAGGGTGGCGGCCAGCAAGACCCAGGGTCCGACCATCGACATGGGCCCGACGGCGTCTCCCGGGGCCGCACCTGCGGGGAGGGAACCGTGATCCGGCCGACAGCGCACCACTTCGCCTACACCGAGCCACACGCGCCGTGACCACCGCTGCGACACCGGCCGATGCCCCGGCCGAGAACGCCGCCATCCGGCTCGAGCGCCTGACGAAGACCTATCCCGGCGCGTCCCGACCGGCGGTCTCGGGCCTCGACCTCACGATGCCCCGGGGCGAACTCGTGGCGCTGGTCGGGCCGTCGGGCTGTGGCAAGACCACCACGCTCAAGATGATCAACCGGCTCATCGAGCCCACGGGCGGCACGGTGTGGGTGGGCGGTGTCGACATCCGCACGCTGCCCACCCACGAGCTGCGCCGCGGGATCGGCTACGTCATCCAGCAGGCCGGGCTGTTCCCCCACCGCACGGTCGGCGACAACATCGCCACCGTCCCCAAGCTGCTGGGCTGGGACCGCCAGCGCATCAAGGCCCGGGTGGACGAGCTCGCCGACCTGCTGCGCCTGGACCGGGGGCTGCTCGGCCGCTATCCCGCCGCGCTGTCGGGTGGACAGCAACAGCGGGTGGGCGTCGCCCGGGCGCTGGCCGCCGACCCGCCGGTGCTGCTCATGGACGAGCCCTACTCGGCGGTCGACCCCATCGTCCGGGCGCAGCTCCAGGACGAGCTGGTCAGGCTGCAGCACGAGGTCCACAAGACGATCGTGTTCGTCACCCACGACATCGACGAGGCCATCAAGCTCGCCGACCGCATCGCCATCCTCAACATCGGCGGCATCCTCGAGCAGGTCGACTCGCCCGCCGAGATGCTGCGGGCGCCGCGCAACGACTTCGTGGCCGACTTCCTCGGTGACGATCGGGGCATCAAGCGGCTGTCGCTCATGACCGTCGGTGACGCGTCCCTGAGCAAGGGACCGGTGGTCGCGGAGTCCGCCAGCGCCGACGATGCCCAGTCGACCATGGCGAAGCTGGGGTACGACTGGGTCGCGGTGTGCGACGGCGAGGACCGGCTGCGCGGCTGGATCGGTGCGGCCGAGCTCGACGGCGTCGCGACCGTAGGCGAGCTAACGCCCGAGCCCTTCCGGGCGGTGGTGACGGCCGACACCACGCTCAAGGCTGCGCTCGACGGCATCGTCACGTCCCGCACCCGCGTCGCCATGGCGGTCGACGCCGACGGCCGCTACCTGGGCATGCTCACGGTTGACGACCTGGCCGAGGGGATCGTCGCGTGAGTCCCGTGCTTGCGGCGCGGCCGCCGAGCTGGAGTGGGTTCGGGTTCGACGGCAACTGGGACGTCGTCTGGCACTACACGGTCGTCCACCTGCGCATCACCTCGCTCGCCCTCCTCCTGGGCGCGGCGGTGGCGTTCCCACTCGGGCTCGCCGGTCATCGCTGGCGCCGCTCCTACCCCGCGATCCTCGGCGTCACCAGCGTGCTCTACACGATCCCGTCGCTGTCCCTGCTCGTGCTGCTCGGTCTCGGTTTCGGGCTGGGGCTGCTCAATGACACGCCGCTCATCGTCGCCCTCGCCATCTACACGCTGGCCATCCTGGTCCGGAACCTCGTCGAGGGACTCCGGGCCGTGCCCGACTCGGTGAAGGATGCCGCCACCGGGGTCGGTTACACGCCGCTGCGCTCGCTGTTGGCGATCGAGCTCCCGCTCGCCGTGCCCGCCATCATCGCCGGGCTGCGGGTGGCGGCGGTCTCCACGATCAGCCTCGTGAGCATCGGCGGTGTGCTCGGCCGGGGTGGCCTCGGGTTCCTGTTCTTCGAGGGCTATCGGCGCAACCGCACGAGCGAGATCATTGCCGGCATCGCGGCCTCGATCCTGCTGGCCGTGGTGGTCGACATCGCGCTCATCCTCACCCGCCGGGTGTTGACGCCGTGGACCCCGGCGCGGGCGGCGCGCTGATGGACGCCCTGTCCGGCACGATCGAGTGGCTCACCACCGCCGACAACTGGTGGGGGCCGGCAGGCATCGTGCAGCGGATCTGGGAGCACCTCCAGTACTCGCTGCTCGCGGTCGGGCTCGCCGTCCTCATCGCCCTGCCCGCCGGATTGGTGATCGGCCACACCGGACGGGCCGAGCCCGGCGCCTTCGCGCTGTCGGGCGCCGCCCGGGCCGTTCCCACGCTCGGGCTGCTCGTCCTCCTCGGCCGCTGGTACCCCGTCCAGGCGTGGCCGGTCGTCATCGTCCTCGCCGTGCTGGCGATCCCACCGATCCTCGCCAATACCACCGCGGGCATAGGTGGCGTCGATCCCGCGGTGCGCGACGCCGCCCAGGGCATGGGCATGACCCCGCTGCAGGTGCTCACCCGCGTGGAGGTTCCGCTCGCCGCCCCGCTCATCCTCGCCGGCATTCGCTCGGCGCTGCTCCAGGTGATCGCCACGGCCACGATCGCCGCCTTTGCGGGCCTGGGCGGGCTCGGCCGATTCATCATCGACGGCTTCGCCGTCAGCGACGACGCCAGGGTCTATGGAGGCTCGATCGTCGTCGCCGTGCTCGCCTTGCTGGGCGAGGGCCTGTTCGCCCTCGCCCAGAGGTCGGTGCGGCCTGCGGGGCTTCGCCGCCGCCGGCCGCCGTTGCTCCCAGTCGCAGTCCCTATCCCACCCACCGCTGGAGGAATCAGCACATGAAGCGCACCCTGCTCGCCGCCGTCGCGGTTCTCGCCCTCGTCGCCGCCGCGTGCGGCGACGACGACGACGAGTCGGCCCCAGACGACGAATCGGCTGCTGGCGACCTCTCGGGTCAGAGCCTCACCGTCGGCTCGGCCAACTTCCCCGAGAGCGTCCTGCTGGCCGAGATCTACGCCGGCGCGTTGGAGGCCCAGGGCGCCGACGTGACCGTGGAGGCCAACATCGGCTCGCGCGAGGTCTACTACCCCGCCATCGAGACCGGCGAGATCGACCTGCTGCCGGAGTACACGAACTCCCTGCTCTCGTTCGTCCTGCGCCAGGACGACCCCGAAGCGACTCCCGAGGCCACCAACGTCGACGAGCAGGTCGCCGAGCTCGAAGAGGTGTTGCCCGACAACCTGACCGTCCTGACGCCATCGAGCGCCGAGGACAAGGACGTCATCGTCTGCAACCAGGAGACGATCGACGAGCACGGGTTCACCGATCTCAGCGGCCTTTCCGAGGTCTCGAACGAGATCACGCTCGGCGGCCCGCCCGAGTTCGCGGAGCGCTCGCCGTTCGGCCTCCCTGGCTTCCAGGAGTTCTACGGCGCCCAGTTCGCCGAGTTCGTCCCGCTCGAGATCGGTCCCCCGATCGTCGACGCGCTCAACGCCAACGCGATCAACTGCGGCAACCTGTTCTCCACGGACGCGGCGATCACCGAGAACGACTTCACCGCGCTCGAGGACGACATGAACATCGTCCCCAACGAGGCCGTCCTCCCGCTGATCAGCGGCGAGAAGGCCACCCCCGAGGTGACCGCCGTGCTCGACGAGGTCAGCGCGGCTCTCGACACCGAAGGCCTCACCGAGCTCAACTTCCAGGTCCAGGCCGAGGGCCTCGCCGAGAGCGAGGTCGCGGCCCAGTGGCTCGCCGACAACGGCTTCACGGAGTGACCTGACGACCGCCCGATGAGCTAGACGCAGCGGGCGGAAGCATCGACGCCCCATCGTTCTGTCAGCGCTCGGGTACCGCGGGGCACCTGGGCACTGACAGAACGAAGCCGCGGCACATGTGGCGCTGATGGAACTCAGCCGCGACGGTGCGGCGCTACGCTCCGGCGGTCATGAGCGGCGAGCCGACCACAGCGCAGGCGAACGGCGCGCTTTGGTTCGACGTCCTCGCGCCGCTGCTGCTCATCTCGCTGTGCATCGCCACAGGCTGAGACGGGCGTGGACATCAACCGCCTCCACCGGGAGTACGCGGACACCGGACTGGCGGAGGCCGACGTCGTCGCCGATCCGATCGAGCAGTTCCGCACCTGGTATGCGGCGTGGCGCGCGGTGGCGGTCGGAGAGCCCGACGCCGTGGTCGTCGCCTCGGCCACACCGGACGGTCGGCCGTCGGTCCGCACGGTGTTGCTCCGCCGCTTCGGCCCCGAGGGCTTCGTCTTCTTCACCAACCGCGAGAGCCGGAAGGGGCGGGAGCTGGCCGCCAACGACCGGGCGGCGCTGCTGTTCCCCTGGCACCCGGTCGGCCGCCAGGTGATCGTCGAGGGCACGGCGGCCGCGAGCGACGACGAGGCGTCCGACGCCTACTGGGAGACCCGGGCCCGCGGCAGCCAGATGGCGGCCGCCGCTTCGCCCCAGAGCCGTGTCATCCCCGACCGCGCCACCCTGGAACGCCGCGTCGCCGAACTGGCCAGTCGCTACGAGGGCGAACCCGTGCCACGCCCCGCCAATTGGGGCGGCCTCTGCGTGGCCCCGGACCGGTTCGAGTTCTGGCAGCACCGCGAGAGCCGGATGCACGATCGGTTGGCCTACTGCCGCGACACCACCCGGTCCTCCGGCTGGCGCATCGAGCGCCTCGCCCCCTGACGTCGGCCGCCGTAGACGGCCAACGCCACCGCCCCCATGCCCACGACGATGCCGACTGCGATCCTGACCGACCCGGTGCGGTCGACCCAGTCGCTGACGTCGTAGGACCACCCGGTCACGGTGTCGATGATCGGGGAGGACGGCACCTCCCCGGCCGGGGACCGATCCTGGCGCAGCTCCTCCCAGCCGTAGTACGCAACGTAGGCACCCGCCAGCGCGACCAGGCCGCCGGAGACGCGGCCGATGTACGGCAGTAGGCGGCGCAGGAACCGCACGATCGACGTGCGTGCCATCGCGATCGCTACGGTGAGGCCGCCCAACACCAGCGCCATGCCGAGTCCGTAGATGCCGAACGTCAGGATCCCGTCGGCCGCCGACTCACGGTTGAAGACCCCGGACATGACGGCGAGGAACAGCGGCAGCGTGCAGCCGATCGAGGCGATGGCGTACGACACGCCGAAGACGAACATCGACCCGACCGTCCGCTCGCGGCCGCCCCGGTCCAGTCGGGGCAGCCGCACGTTGAGCTCGAACCCGGCCAGCATGGCCACGCCCAAGCCAAACAGGCCGGCGCCGATGACGATCGAGATCCAGGGGACGTGCTCGTAGACCGGCAGCGAGGTGAGCTCCACGGCGAACCCTGCGAGCGCGAACACGGCGAGAAAGCCGGCAGAGACGGCTGCCGCCACCCGCAGCGCCACCCCGAAGCTTGCCTGGGCGGCCGCCCGGTCTCCGCCCGACGGGGCCCGGGACGAGGCATCGCCGTCCACCCCCAGGAAGTAGGCCAGGTACGCCGGCAGCATGGCGAACCCGCACGGGTTGACGATGGCCACCATGCCGAGTCCGAGGTACCAGGCGAAGGGGGCCGCGTCGGGGCCGATGCCGGCGATCACGTCGGTCGTCCGATCACGCTGCGATCCCGAACCGGTCCTCGAGCGCCGACCGCAGCGCGTCCGCGTCCAGGGCCCGGCTGCGGACGTCGACGACGTTGCCGGCGGCGTCGATGAACACGGAGGTGGGCATGCTGATGCCGCCGAAGTAGGTCACGGCGTCTTGCCCGCTGTCGCCGAAGGTCGGATAGGTCACGCCCGTCCGCTCCACGGTGGCCAACGCGTCCTCGTCGCGATCCTGGTAGGCGATGCCGATGATCGTGACCTTGTCGCCGACCTCCTGGTGGACCTGCTCGAAGGCCGGCATCTCGGTGATGCACGGTCCGCACCAGCTGGCGTAGAAGTTGAGCACGACCGGCTTGGACCCCAGGACCTCGCCCAGCTTGCGGTCGGGACCGCCGTCGAGCGGCGACAGCGTCACGTCCGCCGCCGACGACGGCAGGTCGTCCGCGCGCGTGAACTGGTATGACCCAGAGCCCGAGGGATCGCCGTTGGCCGACGACTCGTCGTCGCCCCCGAGCCACGTGGCGACGCCGACGGCCGCGACCAGGGCCAACGCGGTGGCCGCGACCAGGAGCAAGAGGGGGATGCGGCGGGAAGCCACGAACCACGACGGTACCGCCGAGCTTGGCGGCGACTGGAATCGTTCCGCCTGGGGGGCACCGCCGCCGCGCGGTGCCCCCCACCGGACGGGCAGGGACTATTGGACGCGGGCGCCCATTAGGCGATCCGAACGATGGCCACGCCCTGCAGGTGCTCGGGGATGGGGATCTCGGGAAGCTGGTCCTCGGGCCGCGGCAGCTTCGGCGGCCGGCCCCGACGCCGCTTCGTGGCGAGGATCTTCCCGTTGAGGAACAGCTGACCGCCCCACACGCCCCAGGGCTCCCGCCGCTCGAGCGCCCCCTCGAGGCAGGGGATCAGGGCCGGGCAGGTGGCGCAGATGTTCTTGGCCCGGGCGATGTCCTGCAGCTCCTCACTGAAGAACATCCCTGCGAGCCGGCCGCTGCCGTCGTTGCAGCGGGCGTGCGCCCACCAGGTGTCCTCGCTGGCGAGGATCTCGGACTCGGCCTCGCCGGGACTTCGCTCGGTCAGGTCGATCATCTCGTCGGGTGCCAGAGGGGCGATCATCGGCCCATTCCCTTTGTGTCTGGTGTCGGTGTGCTGGGTCTGCGCTGGTCGTTTGCTCGTGGTGGTCGCTGGCTCGGGGTGGACGGAAGCTGGTGGGACAAACAAGAAGGCCGCCGGGATATCCCGACGGCCTTTGGAGGGTCTTTGCGCTTCGCCTGGTCAGGGGAAGCGCCCCGCGAGCCGTTGGGATGGTCGGTCGTTGATGAACACCGGGAAGTCGGCGGACACCGGCTTGGTCGACGCCTGGAGCCACGTGTGCCCGTACATGGGCGCGGCGGTGCCGGTCGTGGTGGGGTGAACGGCGCAGGCCACCGGGCGCGCGGCACCGGCCATCTGGCCGCTCTCTTGGGTGGTGCCGGCGTACATCGGTCCTGGCCTTTCCCTTCGTGTCGTGGTGGGTCGAATCAGTGGCGGGTGAGCGCCATGGAGCTACAGGGCACCACGTGGGCCCACCGGTCGTCAATGGAATATTGCGATCTGGCGCAATTCATGTGTCGAACGGCAGAAATAGTGCGTTCCGGCCCGGTGGAACGGTGACGAGCGTCACCCCGTTGATGCGTACAGGAGGTCCGGCCCTGTCGTTTCGACGGTCGGCTCAGCCGAGATGCGCCGGCGGCTCGGTGGTGGCGGCCGGCGGGACCGCCTCCCCGGACGCGGTCGGCGGCTCAGGTAAGTCGCGGAACAGGTGCGTGCGATACCAGCGCAGCTCGTCAACGCTCTCACGGATGTCGTCGAGCGCCCGGTGCGTCGACTCCTTCTTGGGCGCCCGCTCCAGCACCGCAGGTGCCCAGCGCAGCGCCAACTCCTTGAGCGTGGAGACGTCGATGGACCGGTAGTGCAGGTAGTCCTCGATCTCGGGCATGTGGGCCGCGAGGAAGCGCCGATCGGTGCCGATGGAGTTGCCGCACAGCGGCACCGACCGCGGGGCCGGCACGTGGGCCTTGATGAAGTCGAGGGTGGCGGCGCCCGCGTCGGCGAGCGACACCGTCGAGGCCTCGATCGCGGCCAGCAGGCCGCTGCGGATGTGCATCTCGCGCACCACGTCCTCCATGGCGTCGAGTGCCTCGGCGGGTTGGTGGATCACCAGGTCCGGGCCTTCGGCCACGAGCTCGAGCTGATCGTCGGTGACGAGCGTGGCGATCTCCACGATCACGTTGCGCGCCGGGTCGAGTCCGGTCATCTCCAGATCCATCCAGACGAGCACGCCCGGAGGCTAGACCCGACGTGCTCCAACCCACGTGGTCGCCAGGCGGCGACAATGGCGGCGTGCTGCTCATCCCCGTCGTCCGCCTCGACGCCGACCTTCCCCTACCCAGCTACGCCCGGGCCGGCGATGCCGGAGCCGACCTCGTGGCGCGCGAGTCGGTGACGCTGCGGCGCGGCGGCGGTCGGGGCCTCGTCGGCACCGGCATCGCCCTGGCGATCCCCGAGGGCTACGCCGGGTTCGTCCAACCGCGGAGCGGGCTGGCCCTGCGGCACGGCGTCACCTGCCTCAACACGCCGGGCCTCATCGACAGTGGCTACCGCGACGAGCTCCGGGTGCTGCTGGTGAACACCGATCCCGACGCCGACTACGAGGTCCGGCGCGGCGATCGCATCGCCCAGCTCGTGGTCCAGCGGGTCGAGCACGCCGAGTTCACCCCGGTGGCGACGCTCGAGGGCTCGGCCCGGGGGACCGGGGGCTTCGGCCACACGGGCCGCTGAGCGGGCGGCCTCTCAGTCGTCGTCGGCGTCGGGGTGGCCCCGCTTGTGAAGGACCATGCGCCGCCCGTCGTCGCCGAGCCGCCACGTGTCGACGCTCGCGTCGAGCACGGCGGCGGCCACATCCGGGACGTCGACCGTCGCGCCGCCCTGGTCGGTCAGCCGGAGGTTGATGCTCAGCATCTCGTCCTCGACGTCGTACGCGATCACCAGCGTGCCGTCGCCGTCGGGATCGGGCGCGAGCAGCGCGGCGGCCTCGCCGACCGCCAGGCGGAGCTCCTCCGCCTCGCGGTAGCTGAAGCCGGCGCGCGTCGCCATCGCCGCCGCCCCCGCCCGCGCGATGCGAACGGCGGCGGAAGTGGCAGGCACGGTGAGACGGATGCTTTCGCGCTCCAAACATGCCTCCCGCTCTCGGCCACTTCGTGGCCGGGCCGCTCGGGCCACGGGCGCCTTCGCATGCGCCCTCTTACTGCGAGCCTACGGGCGCACCACGGCCTCGGCGTCGACGTCGCGTCGCTGGCCCATGTAGACGGGATGGCGCAGGCGGCCGTCGGAGGTCCAGTCGCTGTACGCCACCTCCACCACCACCTCGGGGGCCACCCAGTGGGCGCCGCGCGCCTGGGCGGCCGGCGGGCGGGGCACGAACGGGCACGCCTCGGCGGCCAGCGGCGCCAGTTGGCGGGCCATGCGATCGAGCTCGGCCGCCGTGAAGCCCGACCCCACGCGGCCCGCGTAGCGCAGCGTCGGGTCGCCCGGCCGCGGGTGGTAGCCGAGCAGCAGGGCACCGAGGCGCCCGGCACGGTTGCCCTCCCCGGACGCCCAGCCGCCGACCACCAGCTCGTCGTGGCGGCGCACCTTCGCCTTGATCCAGGCGCGGGTCCGCCGGCCGGGCATGTAGCGACTGTCGGCACGCTTGGCGACCACGCCCTCGAGGCCCCGCTCCTCGCACACCTTCAGCAGGGCCGGCCCGTCGTCGTAGACATGGGCCACGTCGGTGCCGAGCGGCAGGTCGTCGGCCAGCTGGTCGAGGAGGCGCCGGCGGTCGCGCCACGGCCGATCCGTGAGGTCGTGGCCGTTGAGCCGCAGCAGGTCGAACAGCACGTATGCCACGCGGACCTCCTCGGCCCGGCGCCGGGCGTCCACCACCGAGGTGACGTGCATGCGGTGCTGCAGCCGCTCGAAGCTGGGGCGTCCCTCGTCGTCGAGCGCCACCATCTCGCCGTCCAGGGTCGCCTCCACCGGGGCAAGGGCGTCGGGCAGCGCGCTCAGCTCGGGGAAGGCCGCGGTGCACTCCCGTCCGTTGGCGCTCCACCCGTGGACGCCCCTGGGCGCCACCTCGGCGACGACGCGCATGCCGTCCCACTTGACCTCGTAGATCCAGCCGGGCCCGGCTGGCAGCAGGCCGGTCGTGGCCTTCATGGGAAGCACCGCCACGCCAGGGAGCCTACGGACTCCCGTCCGCCGGGCTCAGGGGCCCAGCGGCGTGAACGGTCCGGAGCGGGCCCCCGTGTGGTGATCCGTTGCCGGGCTACGGCTCCGCACGTGGGCCTCCCCGCAGCACCGGCCACCGCAGGGCCGGAGGACGTGACTTTCCGCTCGGGTCTTCACAGGGCGCGCGGGACCACGGGGAGCTTCAGCAGGTCGCCGCCGCGGATCACCTCGGCGTCGAGCGTGTGGCCGGCGATCTCGCCGGTGAGCAGGCGCTGCATGTCGCTGATGGCCTGGACCGGCTGGCCCCCGAGGGCGACCACGATGTCCTCGGGCCGCACGCCCGCCCGCGCCGCAGGCCCACCTTCGACCACCCCGGTGACCTCGACGCCCCGGCGCCGGCCCAGCCGGTCGGCCATGCGCGGGGGCAGGGCCCGGCTGCCGCCGGTGAGCCCGAGCTCGGCACGATGGACCCGCCCGTGGGAGATCAGAGCGCCGATGATGGCCTTGGTGGTCGCATCGAGCGGGATGGCCATGCCCAGGCCCTGCCCGATGCCCGGTCCCACGACCGCCGTGTTGACGCCGACGACCCGGGCGTCGCTGGTGGCGAGCGCGCCGCCGCTGTTTCCGGGATGCAGGGCGGCGTCGGTCTGGATGACGCCCTCGACGATGCGGGCGCGCCTCCCGTCGACGGCCGGCAGCGATCGGCCCACGGCCGAGACCACGCCGGCCGACACCGACCCGGCGTAGCCGAGGGGGCTGCCGACCGCGACGACCAGTTGCCCGACCCGCAGCTCTCCGGCGTCGCCGAGCTCCGCACGCGGCAGCTCGACGCCGGCGGCGACCCGGACCACCGCGAGGTCGGACAGGCGGTCGGCGCCCACCAGCTCGTAGGGCAGCTCGGCACCGTCGTGGAACACCGCAGATCCGATCCTCCCGCTCGCGACGACGTGGGCCGAGGTGAGCAGGAGCCCGTCGCCGGACAGGATCACCGCCGAGCCGTTGCCGCGCCCGTGGCGCAGGCTGGCAACCGAGGGCAGCAGCCGCTCGGCGACCGCGATCACCGTGCGCGAGTAGGCGTCGAGGGCCGCGGACTCGTCGGCGTCGACGGGCCCCGTCATGCCGAATCCGGGCCGGTCGTCGATGTCAGGCATCGCCCACGTCGCCGCCGGTGTCCTCGGCGTCGTCGAAGCGCGCGACCACGTCGAGCTCCTCGGTGCCCCGCACGACGTGCAGGGCCAACGTCTGGCCGTCGGCGAGGCCGTCCAACACCGCCGCCAGCGCGTCGACGTCGGCGATGTCGGTGCCCGCAGCCGTGGTGATGAGGTCGCCTTGGCGGAGCCCGGCCCGCTCCGCAGGGCTGTCGGACTCGACCCCGCGGACGAGGACGCCGTCGCGCTCGGGAAGCCCGACCGCCTGGCGCATCCGCCGGGCGACGTGGGCCGGGGCAGCGCCGATGCCGAGCAGCCGGCGTCGGGGCTCGCGGCCGGCGGTCAGCGCGTCGACCCGCTCCCGCAGCGTCGATCCTGCGGGCTGGGCGATCGAGAAGCCGTCACCGAGCCGCAGCGTGGTAATGCCCAGCAGGCGGCCGTCGGCGTCGACGATGGGGCCGCCCGAGCTGCCTCGCGCCAGGGGGGCGGTGTGCTCGATGCCGTCCGGGATCAGCCGGCCGCGGGGACCGCGGAAGGACCGATTGGTGGCCGACACGGTGCCGACCGTCACCCGATGGCCGTCCGGGATGCTGGCCACGGCGAACACGTGAGCGCCGAGCTCGACGTCGCCGTCGGCCCACTCCAGGGCCGGGGCCGGGCCGGTGTCGACGGACAACACCACCAGGTCGGAATCGACGTCGACCCCCTGCGCCCGGCTCTGGAGCGCGCGTCCGTCGGCGAACGTGACCAGCGTGGTGACGCCACGGAGGTTATGGGCGTTGGTGAGGACGAGCCCTTCGCCGACCACGACGCCGCAACCGCGCCCGCCATGGCGACCAATGCGAACGACGGAGGGGGCGACACGTTCGGCAACGCGGCCGATGGCGGACTGCAGGTCGATGGCGGTCATGGCTGCCTCCGTGGTGGAGCTAGTGACTAGCAATCTGCAAGTGACTACGGCGCACTGTAGCGTGACGGCCCGGATGGCAACACACGAGCCGGTAGAAACCTCGCCCCCACCCGGTGCCTCGGTTCCCGAGGCGCCTGCCGCCGATGCCTTGGCCGAGGCGGCCGAGCGCATCGGCGACCGGTGGTCGTTGCTGGTCGTCGCCGCGCTGCTGTCGGGGCCCCGCCGATTCGGCGACCTCCTCGCCGACCTCGACGGGATCGCGCCCAACATCCTGTCCAATCGCCTCGCCCGCCTCGAGGCCGAGGGCCTGGTCGTGGGGGAGCCCTACTCACGCCGTCCCGTCCGGCACGCGTACCGACTGACCGCGGCCGGCGCCGACCTGGCCGGTGCCCTCAGGATGCTGGCCCAATGGGCCGCGTCCCACCGCGCCGGGCGGCACGGCGGCGGCGAGGCTGGACTGCCGACCCACGGGGCGTGCGGCACAGCCCTCGAGGCCCGGTGGTACTGCCCTACCTGCGGCGAGGTCGTGGACGACGTAGCCTCCGCGGACGTCAGCTGGATATAGGCGCCCGGCGCCCGCTGGCGAGCGGGCTGGGCGCTAGCTTCGGCCCGCCAGGTGCGGACGGTTCACACGATCTCGAGGAGACGGCCATGTCCCAGGTCAGTCCCGGCTGGTACCCGGATCCGTCCGGACGCTTCGCCCAGCGCTACCACGACGGCAGCCGTTGGACGGAGCACGTCGCCGACGCCCACGGAAATCGCGACACCGACGCCCCGGTGGGGCAGGCCGGCCCGGCCTCGTATGCGGACTCCGCCCAGCACGCGCAGCACTACCGCCAGGCTGGTCAGCGTTCGTCGGACCCGTACGGGCAGCAGTCGGCTGGCGCCGAGCGCAGCTACGGCGGGCAATCGGCGAGGGAGCGGTACCGCCAGGACGTGGCCGGTTCGGAGCGTGGCTACGACCCGGGTGTGGCTGGTTCGGAGCGTGGTTACGACCCGGGTGTGGCCGATTCGGAGCGCGGCTACGGCGGGCGATCGGCGAGGGAGCAGTACGACCCGGGAGTGGCTGGTTCGGAGCGTGGCTACGACCCGGGTGTGGGAGGTCCGGAGGGTGGTTACGACCCGGGTGTGGCTGGTTCGGAGCGTGGCTACGGCGGGCGATCGGCGAGGGAGCAGTACGACCCGGGTGTGGCTGGTTCGGAGCGTGGCTACGAGCCGGGTGTGGCTGGTTCGGAGGGTGGTTACGACCCGGGTGTGGGTGGTTCGGAGCGTGGTTACGACCCGGGTGTGGGTGGTTCGGAGCGTGGTTACGACCCGGGTGTGGGAGGTCCGGAGCATGGCTACGACCAGAGGGCGGCGCGGGAACGGGATTGGGGCCAGGAGCACCCGGCTCCCAGCCGGGGCCATGGCGACCCGCGCGCCGAGGGCGCGCGGAGCCGGCAGCCCCGGGGCGGCGGACCGGCGGCCCGCAACGAGTGGTCCCAGGCCGCCGGCGCAACTCAGCAGGGTGACGACGGCTGGGCCGCCGCCGGACGCCCGGTGGCGGGTCGGGACTGGCGAGCGGCCGACCGGGGCCACGGGCCGGCGCGCTACGACGCCGGTCCGCACTACGGCCAGCCCGCCGGATACGGACAGCCCGCGGCGTACCGCGATTCCGGGTACGCCGACGCGCCGTCCGGCACGGCCCGCGGGTTCACGCCGACGATCGGCCTCGTCGTCGCCGGCGTCGGTGCCGTGCTGCTGTTGCTCTCGCTGTTCGGGCTGAACTTCCTCGAGCTCAGCTTTCCGGGTCTCAGCCGTTCGGTCTCGCTGAGCGACATCGCCGGCGACTTCGGTGAGGGGGCACCGGCGGCCCTCGCCACCTATGCGGACTTCGGCCGGTACCTGGCCGTCCTCGTCGCCGTGTTCGCCCTCCTGGCGGTCGTGAGGGTGGTTCCACAGCTCCGCGGCATCGCGGCGCTGCCCGCCATCGTCGCTGTGGTCTGCGCGGCGTTCGCGATCTGGCACGTGCTCGCCATGCTGGCCAGCGCCGAAGAGGGTGTGGACGTCTCACCCACGTTCGGCGCCATCCTCGGCCTGCTCGGCTACGTGGCGCTGGCCGCCGGTCCGTTCCTGCGGCAGCCGCTCCAGACTCGGCGCTAGGCGCCCGCCGGCGGGCGGCGGGGCCGACGCCGGAGGAGATCACCGCTACCGTGAGCCCGGAAGTTGCGCCCCGGTGTTGCCCGCCGCCGGTGCATCTCCCGGGGGTGTAGCTCAGTTGGCAGAGCGGCCGCCTTTTAAGCGGATGCGCGAGGGTTCGAGACCCTCCACCCCCACAGACACCTCTACCCCCACAGGCGTTCCACCCCCATGCCGGGGCGGCTGGGCCCTACGCTCTGGACCGTGGAGCCCGACCTCGCCCGGCAGCGCCTCAGCACCGAGCACGAGCGGCTCGAGCGCCTGCGCACCTCGCTCGAGAACGACCACCTCCACGACGAGCCGGAGGACGACACCGGCGTCCGATCGCGTGTCTACCAGCACCCGGCCGACTCCGCGAGCGACGCGTTCGAGCGCGAGAAGGAGTTCTCGATCCTCGAGCAGGTGCAGGCCGAGTTGGCGGCGGTCGACAGGGCACTGCAACGGCTCGACGAGGGGACCTACGGCACCTGCGACGTGTGCGGCGACAGCATCGCCGACGAGCGCCTGGCGGTGATGCCCGCGACCCGCTTCTGCATCGGCCACCAGGGCGACGCCGAGGTCTGATCGGCCCGTTCCTCACATCTGGCGGGGGACGGTCACGTCCTGGGGTTCGGCCAGGACCATGCGGTCGCCGAGTCGCAATCCCTCGGGTGTCACGGTCACCCAGCGGCCCTCGACGTTGGCCAGCCGGGTGCGGTCGAGCCCCAGGTGGCGCTCGACGGCGAACACCACCCCGGCGTGGGTGATCACGAGCACGTCTCCCTCCGGGACCGCATCGGCGATCCGCCGGAGCGCACGTTGCGCGCGCTCGACGAGCAGCTCGTCCGATTCCCAGCCCGCCGGTCGCCGGCCGTCGGGCAGGAACCCCGGGTAGCGCCGTTCGATCTCGGCCCGCGTGAGACCCGTCCACTCGCCCGCGTCCCGCTCCCGCAGGTCGGCGTCCAGCACCACCGGCCCCACGCCCATGTCGTCGCCGATGATGACCGCCGTCTCCGCCGCCCTCCGCAGGTCCGAGGCCCAGATCCCGTCGACCGTCCCCAGCGATCGCGCCGCCTCGTGCGCCTGGCGCCGGCCAAGGTCGGTGAGCGGGGGATCGGCTTGCCCCTGCCAGCGGCCCAGGGCGTTCCATTCCGACTGGCCGTGACGGGTCAGCAGGGCGCGCGTCTCGCCGGTCATCGCCTGGCGACGCTATCGGCACCGTACGCAGCTAGGCTCGTTCGGCGTTTGCTGGGGAGCGAACGTGCGCCGCTGCCCAGGCCTAGAGGAAGGACGCGCCGTGGCCCTGCCGCCGGAGAAGCTGGGAACGACCGGTCTGCCGCGCACGACCCCGATCCATGCCGACCGGGTCAGCAGCTATGCCGCGGCGACCAACGATCCCAACCGTGCGTACGAGGGCGCCGGCGTGCACGTGTTCGAGGCCCCCGGCCGGCGTGCCGTCGTCGTGACGAACGGCCTCGCCGAGGTCGTGTGAGGCGATCGCCGATGGCCGTCCTGCGCCTGTTCGCCCAGGCCCGTGAAGCCGCGGGCCGCGCGCGCGACACGGTGGACGGCGCCACGGTCGCCGAGGTGTTGGCGGCCGCCCGTGCCCGCTACGGCGACGGATTTGCGGCGCTGCTTCCGAACTGCCGGATCTGGCTGAACGGCGAGCCCGCGCACGGCGGCGATCCGGTGAAGGCCGACGACGAGATCGCCGTGCTGCCACCCGTGTCCGGTGGTGATTCGTGACGGTGGCCACCGCGCGGGCCGACTCGGGGAGGCGCCCATGAGCCCCGCCACGTCGGGCCCGACCCCCCGAGTCGAGGATGCGCGCGCACCGGCGTGGGACGCCACCCGACCCGTCGCATCGTCGCCCGACCATCCGCTGCCGGGCCCGTCCCGGCCGCCCGCCGGGCCGCCGCCTCCTCCGGTCCCGCGACCGCGCGCGGTTCCGTCTCCGCCGGCACGGCGCCGCCCGTCCGGTCCAGGCCAGGGTGCCGCCGGCCCGCCCACCGTTCGGCGCAGAGCGGCCGCGCCGCGTGGTGCCCCGGCGGCGCGGCAGGGTGTTGCCGCCCGCCCGCCCAGCGGACGCCCCGGCCCGGCCGGCCCCGCCGGCCGGGCCAAGGGCGGCCAGCCAAAGACCCGCCGGCGCGCCGACCCGCCCGGCCGCCGCGCTCGGCCGGACCGAGCCGCGCCGACGCGGCGGCGGGGGCGGTTGGCGGTCGTCTACGACATCGACGGGCCGCGCGTACGCCTGGGCGTCGCCTGGTTCCTCCTGGCGCTGGTCGGGGTGAGCATCAGCCCCATCACCACGGCGCTCGTCTACGGCGTCGCCGCTGGCTGGGCGGCCCGCCAGGTGGCGCGGGCCTGGGGATCCGTCGCCTGGCAGGCAGACCTCGCCGCGGGGCTCGGCGCCGTCCCGGTGCTGGCGGCGCTCGGCGGGACGCGGGCGCTCATCGCCGCACTGGTGGTCGTGGTCCTGGTTGCCGTCGGGGCGGCGTGTGCCCCCGGCGGGGAGCGCCTGGCGGGTCGGGGCGGCCGTGCCGCCGCGCTGGGCATCCTGTGGCTGGCGATCGTCCCCTCGGCCGGGGCGGCGTCGATGGTGCTCGTACGTGGCGACTCGCTGGCCGCCGCCGTGGTGCTGCTCCTCCTGGTGAGCGCCTACGAGATGGGCGACTTCGTCGTGGGCTCCGGCGCGTCCAACCCGGTGGAGGGCCCGCTCGCCGGGATCACCACCGCGCTGCTCGTCGGCCTCCCACTGGCGTTGCTGCTGGTCAACCCGTTCGACGACGCCGGCGCCCCGCTGCTCGGATTCGCGGCCGCGGCGTGCCCGTTCGGTCAGATCGTGGCGTCCGGACTGCTTCCGGACGCAGGCGCGTCCGCACCCGCCCTGCGGCGCATCGACACGCTCCTGGTGACCGCCCCGCTCTGGGCTGCGGCGGCGGGCGCGTTCTGAGGACTACCTCGCGGCCGGCCGCGTCCGGGCTCGGAGCCGCGGGTGGTCCGCCGAAAAGGGAGCGTGTCTACTTGCTCTTGGCGAGGTTGGCCGCGGCGAACTCCCAGTTGACCAGGTGCTGCAGCCAGGTCTCGACGTACGCGGGCCGGGCGTTCTGGTAGTCGAGGTAGTACGCGTGCTCCCAAACGTCGATGGTGAGCAGGGCCGTCTTGCCGTGCTTGAGCGGCAGGTCGGCGTCGCTGGTCTGCACGACCTCGAGACCGCCGTCGCCCTTTGCGAGCCAGGTCCAGCCGGAGCCGAACAGCTTCGTCGCCTTTTCGGTGAACGTCTGCAGGAACGTGTCGACCGAACCGAACGACTGCTCGATCGCCGTCTTCAACTCGCCCTCGGGCTCGCCGCCGCCATCCGGAGTCATGCAGTGCCAGAAGAAGGTGTGGTTCCAGTTCTGGCCGGAGTTGTTGAACAGCGGGGTGCCGGGCTCGGCGGCGAGGACGATCTCCTCGAGCGAGCGCCGCTCGTGCTCGGTGCCCTCGATGAGCTGGTTGAGCGTGTTCACGTAGGTCTGGTGGTGCTTGCCGTGGTGGAAGTCGAGCGTCTTCTCGCTCATGTGGGGGGCGAGTGCGTCCTTGGCGTACGGCAACGGGGGCAGCTCGAAAGGCATCGGCACTCCTTGTGTCTCCTGAGGGGCGGTCACCTCGAACCTACCCAGCCGGGGCGCCAACACACACGGGACCTCCCGGGTATTCCGAGCTCGGTCACGGGCCCTACGACCTCGAACGACGACCTGGCCGGTCAGGAATCTCTCGGGGACGGCCGGCGTTGGGCGTCTTGATGCGAAGACTCGCGGTCCTTTCCCTGCACACGTCGCCGCTCGCCCAGCCGGGAGCCGGCGACAGTGGCGGAATGAACGTCTATGTCCGTGAGCTGGTCTCGGCGCTCGCTCAGGCCGGTGTGACGAGCGACGTCTACGTCCGGCGCTGGGCCGAAGGGCTGCCCGACGTCGTGGAGGTCGAGCCGGGGTTCCGGGTCATCCACGTGCCCGCAGGGCCCGTTGACCTGCCCAAGGAGGCCCTTCCCGAGGTCGTCGACCTGTTCGCCGATGGCGTGTTGGGGCGCCTCACCGACGTCGACGGCGCTGATGCCGCCGACGTGCTCCACGCCAACTACTGGCTCTCGGCCATGGCCGGGCACCGCCTCAAGCACGAGTTGGACCTGCCGCTGGTGTCGACGTTCCACACGCTGGCCCGGGTGAAGGCCGAGACAGGCGACCTCGAACCCCAGCGGCGGGTCGACGCTGAGGCCGAGGTCGTCGGCTGCTCGGATGCCATCCTCGCCAACTCGGCCGCCGAGGCCGCGCAGCTCGAGCGCCTCTACGGCGCCGATCCGACCCGGATCGAGGTCGTCCCGCCCGGCGTCATCCACGCCTTCTTCTCGCCGGGGCCGCGCCAGGGTGCCCGTGCGGCCTTGGCCCATCTCGACCTCGGGGACGGGCCGATGCTGCTGTTCGTGGGACGCATCCAGCCGCTCAAGGGCCTCGACGTGGCCGTGCGGACCCTGGGTGCGCTGGAAGACCCGCGGGCCGTCCTGGTCGTCGTGGGTGGCGCCAGCGGCCGCGACGGACGCAGCGAGGTCGAGCGCATCGACAAGCTGGCGGCGTCGCTGGGTGTGGCGGATCGCATCCGGTTCACCGACCCCCAACCCCACCACCTGCTGTCGACCTACTACCGGGCGGCAGACGTGGTGCTCGTACCCAGCCGCAGCGAGTCGTTCGGCCTCGTGGCGCTGGAGGCGGCGGCCTGTGGCACGCCGGTGGTCGCGGCGGCCGTCGGCGGGCTGCGCACCCTGGTGGAGCACGGCCGCACGGGGTTCCTGGTCGAGGGCCGCGACCCCGAGGCCTTCGCGGCGTACGCGGAGCAGATCCTCACCAATCCGGCGCTGGGCCGGGAGCTCGCGGACGCCGCCGCGGGTCGCGCCCGCAACTTCACGTGGTCCACCGCCGCCGCGCGCCTGCGCCGGATCTACTCGGACCTCGCCGCCCGCTCACCCATTGCGTGCGCCGCCAACGCCTAGAGGTCGAGCGGTAGCGTCCGACCGATGACGCAACGGCCGTTCGCCGACGGGGAGCTCGATGCCGTCGCCGCCCGCATCGAGGCATGGCTCGAGCGCCAGCGCGCCGCGAACCCGGTGGTGGCCGCGGTCGAGCGCGACACGGAGTCGGGCGAGCGGCGCTGGTTTGTGCGCCTGCGCGGCGACGAGAAGGACGTCTTCACCATCTGGTTCCACCTGCGCCAGCGCACCCTCCACTACGAGACCTACGTGATGCCGTCCCCCGAGGAGAACCACGCCGCCTTCTACGAGCACCTGCTGCGGCGCAACCTCAAGCTCTATGGCGTGTCGTTCGCAATCGGCGACGAGGACGCCATATTCCTCGTGGGCCAGATCGCCAACGACGCCGTCGACGACGACGAGCTCGACCGCATCCTCGGGTCGCTCTACGAATGGACCGAACGGTTCTTTCGCCCCGCCATGCGGATCGGCTACGCGTCCCGCTTCAAGGGATGAGTCGCTGACTTCCGTTGTTTTTCGAGATATTTCGACCTAACGTGCTCTGGCCCGGGCGCGGGGCGATCCACCGATCGGGGAAGTCGGGTGGGGTCGTCTCGCGCCCGGGCGCCGTCGGGCCGTAACGTCGCCGGTCATGGCGATGCCGAAGCTCCAGGTCATCGGCGGCGGGAAGATGGGCGAGGCCCTGCTCTCCGGCCTGCTGACCGGCGGCTGGGCCACCGCCACCGAGCTCCGGGTGGTGGAGAAGCTGCCGGCCCGGGCCGCCGAGGTCCGGGCCGCGTTCCCCGCCGTCACGGTCGCCGGCGACCCCGACGTGGCTCACGGTCACCTGCTGGCCGTGAAGCCCGGCGACGTCGAGGCCGCCTGCCGGGCGCTGGCCGACACGGGCTCCCGCGCACCGGTCCTGTCGATCGCCGCGGGGATCACCCTCCGACGGCTGGAGGCGTGTCTGCCGCCCGGCATCCCGGTGGTGCGGGCCATGCCCAACACGCCGGCGCTCGTGGGCGCCGGTGCCGCCGCCGTCGCCGGGGGCCGGGCGGCCGACGAATCCGACCTGGCGTGGGCGGAGCAGATCCTCGGGGCGGTGGGCCGGGTCGTGCGAGTCGACGAGGCGCTGCTCGACGCCGTGACCGGGCTCTCGGGATCGGGCCCCGCGTACGTGTTCCTGGTCGCGGAGGCGCTCATCGACGGGGGCGTGCTGGCCGGGTTGCCCCGCCCGGTGGCGACGACCCTCGCCGTGCAGACCCTGCTGGGGTCGGCACGGCTGCTCGACGAGTCGCCGGAGGGCGCCGCGGGGCTGCGGGCGGCGGTCACGTCCCCGGGCGGCACCACCGCCGCCGGGGTCCGGGCGCTGGAGGCCGGCGGCGTGCGGTCGGCGTTCCTGGAGGCGGTGCTCGCTGCCACCGAGCGCAGTCGCGAGCTGGGACGGGGCTGACGGCCCGGACCCGCGGCCAGGCCGGGACGGTGCTTTGTCCCCACTCGCCCCACCAGCAACGGTCGCATACAGTGACCCCAGCGGAGTTGGAAGGGGTCTTCCACATGCCTATGTCGCGCGCCCGGTTCCTCACGCCACGCGAGGTGGCCGATCTGCTGCGGGTGTCGTCGATGACCGTCTACCGGCTGATCAAGTCGGGGGAGTTGCGCGCCGTCCGGGTGGGCAAGGCGTACCGCATCCTCGAGGAGGACGTCGACGCCTACCTGTCCGACCGGTTCACCCAGGCGGGCTGACCCCGACCACACACGAACCTGCGGCGGTTAGCGCCCCCATAGGGGGCTGAACCACCGCCAGTTCGCCTCTTGCCGCTGACAGACTTGTGGGGTGGCTCCGCGCTTCGACACGATCTCCTTCCTGTCCGACTACGGCACCACCGACGAGTTCGTCGGTGTGGTGAAGTCGGTCATCCGCTCGATCGAGCCACAGGTCACGGTCGTCGACATCACCCACGACATCCAGCCCTACGACGTCAAGGCCGGCGCGCTGACGTTGGCGCGGAGCGTCCAGTACCTGTGCCCCGGCGTCGTGCTGGCGGTGGTCGACCCCGGGGTGGGAACCGACCGCCGGGCGGTCGCCATCGAGGTCGGTGACGGGCAGTCCTACCTCGTGGGTCCCGACAACGGGCTGCTGGCCTCGGCCGTCGGCATGGTCGGCGGCGCCACCGCCGCGGTGGAGCTGACCAATCCCGAGTACCGGCTCGCATCGCCCGGCCCCACCTTCGACGGGCGCGACGTCTTCGGCCCGGCCGCCGCCCACCTGTGCGCCGGCGTGCCTCTCGAGGCCCTCGGGCCCGGCGTCGACCCCGGGGAGCTGGTCCCCGGCCTCGTGCCGCTGCCGCGCGACGAGGACGGCGCCATCGTGGGCGAGGTCCTGTGGGTCGACCGCTACGGGAACTGTCAGCTCAACATCGATCCCGACCAGGTCTCGTCATGGGGAGACCGCGTGCAGCTCCGCTGGAGCCCCCCGGCGGGAGCGGCCGCGGGAGCGGGAAAAGTGGAGGGCACCCGAACGGCGCGGCGGGTGCGGGCGTTCGACGAACTGGGCAGCGGCCAGGTCGGCCTGGTGGTGGACAGCTACGGGCTCCTGGCCGTGACACTCAGCCGGGCCTCGGCTGCGGACGCCCTGCACATCGCGGCCGGTGACGAGCTCGCGCTCGTGCCCCTCGGCGACGAGGGTGCGCCGGAGGGCGATGTCTCCGCCGGCAACGGCGCCCACGCCGGGATGGCGAGTCCCGTGCGGCTCCATCCCCGCAGGCCGGGTCGATCATGAGACCCGGCACGACCATCGTCCTCGCCGTCCTGCTGGCGCTCATCCTCGGCGCGTCGGCGATCCAGCTACTGTTCCTGGCGCGCTAGCGCTGATGTCGCGAGTCGGTCGCCAGACCGGCCCCGTCACGGGGCGGCGGGCGGGGGTCGGGCCGGAGCCACGAGGGGAGATGGGAAGGTGAACCTCGCGTCGGCGATCGAGGCCCACCCGGCGGACGGGCCGGCGTTGGTGAGCCAGGGCGAGACCACCACCTATGGCGAGCTCCGCTCCCAGGTGGCCGGGATCCGCGGCGCCCTCGTCGCGCGGGGTGTTGCGCCCGGCGACCGGGTCGCCATCGTCGCCGCCAACAACCCGTTCTTCGTCGCCGCCTACCTGGGTGTGCTCGGGGTGGGCGGCGTGGCCGTGCCGCTCAATCCCCTCAGCCCGCCGCCCGAGCTCGGGCGCGAGCTGAGCGTCGTCGGCGCCAGGCTCGCGCTGGTGGACGACACCGGCGCCGCGGCGTTCGGCGGGGACCCAGCCGCCGGGCCGGAAGGCCTCGAGGTGGTGGCGATCGGCGAGCTGGTGGGCGGCGGCCCGGCCGCGCTGGTGGAACGGGCGGACGACGACCTGGCGGTGCTGCTCTTCACCAGCGGGACCGCCGGGCTGCCCCGCGCCGCCATGCTCACCCACGGCAACCTGCGGGCCAACCTCGACCAGATCCGAGCGACGACGGTGAGCGGGGCCGTCGACCCGGCCGCGGGCCCGGCGACGGCCGACGACGTCGCGCTGGGTGTGATCCCCCTGTTTCACATCTTCGGGCTCAACGCCGTCCTCGGGCTCGCGCTGGCGGTGGGGGCCACGGTCGTGCTGGTCGAGCGGTTCGATCCGCCCGCCGCCCTCGCACTGCTCGCGGAGCACGGGATCACGGTGGTGTCCGGCGTCCCCACGATGTGGCGGGCGTGGGCCGATCTGCCGCCCCCCGATGCCGGCGGTGCCAACCCGATGGCGAGCGTCCGCCTCGGCGTGTCGGGGGCGGCGGCTCTCGATCCCGAGCTCCGCCGGGCCATCGCCGCCCGCTTCGGCGTCGAGCTGGCCGAGGGCTACGGCCTGACCGAGGCCTCGCCGGTGGTCACCAGCGGGGTGGGTCGCGAGGCACCCGACGGCAGCATCGGCCTACCGCTGCCCGGGGTGCTCGTACGCCTGATCGACCGCTTCGGCGAGGACGCGCTGGTCGGTGATCCGGGCGAGATCTGGGTCAAGGGACCCAACGTGTTCACCGGCTATTGGGACGACCCCGAGGCCACTCGTGCCGCTTTGACCGAGGACGGCTGGCTGCGCACCGGCGACCTGGCGGTGGTCGACGACGACGGCTTCCTGTGGCTCGTCGATCGGGCCAAGGACCTGATCATCGTGTCGGGCTTCAACGTCGTCCCCGCCGAGGTCGAGGCGGTCCTCATGGGCCACCCCGACATATCCGAGGCGGCGGTTGTGAGCGTCCCCGACCCGCGTTCGGGCGAGGCGGTGAAGGCCTTCGTCGTGCTCGTTGCCGGCGCCCACATCGACGAGGCCGCCATCGTCGACCACGCGGCCCGCCACCTGGCTCGCTACAAGTGCCCGTCGATCGTGACCGTTGTCGACGAGCTGCCCCACGGCGTGACGGGCAAGCTCCTGCGCCGGCAGCTCCGCTGATCCGCCCCAGGGCAACCGGGCGTAGCCGTGCGGCGGCGTACGACCGCGCGGCTACCACCGGAATGGACGCCTGGGGGCGAGCCCTTGTGAGCGCGTTAACAAGCGGCGGTAGGCTGCCGAGCTGATGGCGAACGGTGGCAAGCGGCAGGCTCGCAAGATCCCCGAGGCCACCGTGACCCGGCTGCCGCTCTACCTCCGGAGCCTGCTCGAGGTCGCCAACGACGGCATGCCCACGATCTCGTCGGAGCGGCTGGCGGAGATGTCCGGTGTCAATGCCGCCAAGGTGCGCAAGGACCTCAGCTACCTCGGCAGCTACGGCACCCGCGGTGTCGGCTACGACGTCGAGTACCTCCTGTTCCAGATGAGCCGCGAGCTGGGGCTCACGCACGACTGGCACGTGGTGATCGCCGGGGTCGGCAACCTCGGGCACGCGCTGGCCAACTACGCCGGCTTCCACGAGCGGGGCTTTCCCGTTGCCGCCCTGGTCGACGCCGACCCCCGCGTCATCGGCACCGAGGTCAACGGCATTCCCGTGCGCCACATCGACGAGCTGCCGGCAATCGCCGCCAGCCACCAGATCGCCATCGGCATCATCGCCACCCCCGCCAGCGCCGCCCAGGAGGTAGCCGACCGGATGATCGCGGCGGGCGTGAGCTCGATCCTCAACTTCGCCCCGACGATCCTGTCGGTGCCCGCCGACGTGTCGCTACGCAAGGTCGACCTGGCGGTCGAGCTGCAGATCCTCAGCTTCTACCAGCAGCGCCGGACCGCGTCGGACCGCGTGGCCCAGGTGGCCGCCGAGGCGGCGGCACCGCGGGCGAACTAGCGGCGCCGAGGCGCCGAGCCGGCCCATGCCCGTCGACCACCCCGTCTACCCGGTCAACCTGATCGTCGACGGCCGGCGGTGCCTGGTGGTCGGGGGCGGCGCGGTGGCACTGCACAAGGTCCGTGGGCTCGTCGAGGCCGGCGCCCGCGTGACCGTGGTGGGCACGGAGCTCGTCCCCGAGATCGTGGAACTGGCGCGTGGTGCACGTGCTGCGGCGACCGGCGACGCCGCCGTCGTCGCCGAGGCCCGGCCGTACCGACCCGGAGAGGTTGCCGGCTACCGCCTGGTGGTGGCCGCAACCGGCGATCCGGCAACGAACCAGCAGGTCTACGACGACGCCGAGGCCGCCGGCGTGTGGATCAACAGCGCCGACGATCCCGAGCGTTGCACCGTCACGCTGCCCGCGCGCCTGCGCCAGGGCCGGCTGACCGTGACCGTGTCGACCGCGGGGCACAGCCCGGCCGTCGCCGCCTGGCTCCGCGACCGCCTGGCCGCAGAGCTCGGACCGGAATACGACCAGCTCATCGGGCTGTTGGCCGAGGAGCGCACTCACCTCCGGAGCGAGGGTCGGTCGACCGAGGACGTAGATTGGCGAACGGCGCTCGATTCGGGAATTCTGGAACTCGTTCGGGCCGGCCGGCTCGAAGCCGCAAGGGAGCGCCTGCGCTCGTGTCTGTCGTCGTCATCGGACTGAACCACCGCACCGCCCCGCTCGACCTGCTCGAGCGGATGAACGTGCCGGACGGCCAGCTCGCCAAGGCCCTCCACGACCTCTGCAGCCGCGAGCACATCAGCGAGGCCATGGTGCTCTCCACGTGCAACCGGGCCGAGGTGTACGCGGTCGCCGAGCGGTTCCACGGTGCCTACAGCGACATCCGCAGCTTCCTGGCGGAGCACTCGTTCCTGCCCCCCGAGGACTTCGCCGACCACCTGTACGTCCACTACGACTCGGCGGCCGCCGCCCACCTGCTCTCGGTGACGGCCGGGCTCGACTCCGCCGTGCTGGGCGAGAGCGAGATCCAGGGCCAGGTGAAGCACGCCTGGGATCGGGCACGCGACGAGGGCGCCGCCGGTCCCGGGCTCAACCTGCTGCTGCGCCACGCGCTGGAGGCCGGCAAGCGCGCCCGCACGGACACCGGCATCGGCCGCAAGGTGGCGTCGGTCTCGCAAGCGGCCGTCGCCATGGCGCGTGAGCGACTGGGCGGGCTGGCCGGGAAGACCGTGTTGCTGCTGGGTGCGGGCGACGTGGGCGAGGGCATGGCCGTCGCCCTGGCCGGCGCCGGCGAGCGGATCAACCTGATGGTGGCCAACCGCACGCCGGCCAAGGCGCTCGCGCTGGCCGCCCGGATCGGCGCCGAGCCCGTGGCGCTCGTCGACGCGCCCGACCGGGTCACCGACGTCGACCTGCTGCTCACGTCGACGGGCTCGCAGGCGGCCATCATCGAGCGGTCCGACCTGGAGCCGGTCATGCACGGGCGTCAGGGGCGCCCCCTGCTGGTGGTGGACGTCGCCGTGCCGCGTGACGTCGATCCGGCGGTCGCCGACATCGATGGGGTCACGCTGCTCGACATGGACGATCTCCGCGGCTTCGCCGCCGCGGGCGTGGCCGGGCGGCGCGGCGAGGTCGCGGCCGCCCAGGCGATCCTCGACGACGAGCTCGAGCGCTATCTCGATGCCAGCTCGGCCCGCGAGGTAGCGCCGATGATCGTGGCCCTCCGGGAGCGGGCCGAGGTGGCGCGCCGAGCGGAGCTCGACCGCTTCCGCGGCCGGCTCGACGAGCTCGGTGCCGACCAGGCGGACCTGGTCGACGCAATGACGAGGCGCCTGGTGTCCAAGCTGCTCCACCAGCCGACGGTGGTCCTCAAGGACGCCGCCGGCAGCCCCCGGGGGGATCGCCTCGTCGCCGCTCTGCGTGAGCTGTTCGAGATAGAGGGTTAGTGCCTCAGCAGCGTCGCCCGGTGAGGCACTGAGGATGAGGAGGCTCCGGGTGGCAACCCGGGGCTCGGCCCTGGCCCGTTGGCAGGCCGACCATGTAGCCGTGCTAGCGCAGAAGGCCGAGCCGGGCCTCGAGGTCGAGACGGTGGTGGTGGTGACCAGCGGCGACCGCCGACGCGACGTTCCCATCTGGGAGCTGGGCGGCAAGGGGGTGTTCGTGAAGGAGGTCCAGGCCGCCGTCCTCGACGGCCGGGCCGACGTGGCGGTGCACTCGGCCAAGGACCTGCCGTCGCTGACGCCGGACGGGCTGGTGATCGGGGCCGTGCCCGAGCGCGCCGACGTGCGCGACGCGCTGGTGGGCTCGACCGTCGCCGACCTCGCGCCGGGCGCGACCGTGGCCAGCGGGTCACTGCGCCGGCGGGCCCAGCTCGCGAACGTGCGTCCGGACCTGCGGTTCGAGGGCCTGCGTGGCAACATCGCCACCCGGCTGGCGCGGCTCGACCAGGCCGATGTCGACGCGGTGGTGATGGCCGCCGCCGCCCTCGACCGGCTCGGCCTGGCCGAGTGGATCGCCGAGCGGCTCGATCCCGACGTGATGCTGCCCCAGGTGGGGCAGGGTGCGCTGGCCGTCGAGTGCCGAGCCGACGACACCGACAGCCGGTGCCTGCTCGATCGCATCGAGCACACGCCCAGCCGCCGCGCCGTCGATGCCGAGCGGGGCTTCCTGGCCGAGCTCGGCGGCGACTGCTCGGTGCCGGCTGCGGCCCACGGCACCATGGCCGGTGACCGGCTCCGGGTCCGGGCTCTGGTGGCGTCAGCCGACGGTCGGACCGTGCTGCGCCACGAGTTGGCGGGACCCGCAGCGTCGGGTGCGGCGTTGGGACGGTCCGTGGCCCGCCAGCTGCTCGACGACCAGGGGGGCGCCGCGCTCCTGGGCCGGGGCTGATGACCGTCCGTTCTCGGGGGCTGCGTCCGCGCACGCCATCGTCGCCCGGCTCGCTGGCTTGTCGGCCCAACTACCCGCGGGTCTCGCGGCCACGAGGCGAGCGGGCTCCCGTTGGGTCGATCGCGCGGTCGACCGGTCAGGGGCTGTGCCCATGACCGTCCACCTGGTGGGGGCGGGGCCGGGCGATCCCGGGCTCCTGACCGTGCGCGCGCTGGAGCTGCTGCGGCGGGCCGACGTCGTGATCTACGACCGCCTGTCCCAGGAGTCGTTGCTCGACCTGGCGCCTGCGGCCGAGCGAATCGACGTCGGCAAGGCGCCGGGTCACGTGCGCCGGACGCAGTCCGAGATCAACGACCTGCTCATCGAGCGGGGCCGCCGCGGCGAAACGGTCGTGCGGCTCAAGGGCGGCGATCCCTTCGTGTTCGCCCGCGGCGGCGAGGAGGCGGCGGCCCTGGCCGCGGCGGGCATCCCGTTCGAGGTCGTGCCCGGCATCACCTCGGCGATCGCGGTGCCCGCGTACGCCGGCATCCCGGTCACGCTGCGGCACTCGTCAACCAGCGTCACCATCGTCACCGGGCACGAGGAGCCGGGGGCCGGGGGCGCCGAGGGCGCCGAGGGCACGGTCGACTGGGAGGCGGTCGCCCGGGTGGGGGGCACCATCGTCGTGCTCATGGGCGTCGCGCGCATCCGCCGGATCGCCGCCCAGCTGATGGCGGCGGGGCGGTCGCCCGACACCCCGGTGGCCGCGGTCCAGTGGGGGACCCGGCCCGAGCAACGCACGGTGCGGGCAACGCTGGCGACCATCGGCGACCAGCCGCTGGGGACCCCGTCCACGATCGTGATCGGGGAGGTGGCCGCCTCGGACCTGGCCTGGTTCGAGAACCGGCCCCTGTTCGGGCGGCGCGTGGTGGTCACCCGCGCCCGCGAGCAGGCCGGCGAGCTGGCGACGCGGCTACAGGCCCAGGGTGCGGCCACGGTCGAGGTGCCGGCGATCGAGATCCACGAGCCCACCGACGGCGGGGCGGCGCTGGCGGCGGTGGTGGACCGCCTCGGCGACTACGACTGGGTGGTCCTGACCTCGCCCAACGGGGCTCGCCGACTGCTGGATGCCGTGCGAGAACGGGGCCGCGACGCCCGCGCCTTCGCCCAGGCCCGGCTGGCGGCAATCGGACCCGGCACTGCCGAGGCACTGGCAGGCGGCAATCTGACGGTCGACCTGGTGCCGCCGCGGTTCGTCGCGGAATCGCTGCTCGAGGCGATGCCCGCCCCCGGCGCCACCGGGGCCCGGCTGCTGCTGGTGCGGGCCGCGGTGGCGCGCGACGTTCTGCCCGATGGTCTGCGGGGAAGGGGATGGGACGTCGATGTGGTGGAGGCGTACCGCACCGAGCAGGCGCCGCTGGCCGAGGACCAGGCGGCCGCCGTCGCCGCCGCCGACGTCGTGACGTTCACGTCGTCGTCGACGGTCAGCAACTTCCTGGCGGCGATGGAGGGCCGGCCCATGCCTCCGGTCGTGGCCGCCATCGGGCCGATCACGGCCGCCACCGCCCGAGAACACGGGCTGGCGGTCGCCGTCGAGGCCGAGGTCCACACGATCGACGGCCTGGTCGACGCGCTCGTGGCGTGGGCCGCCAAGGCCCCCCGGCGGGGCCCCGGGGACGATCCCGGTGGGTGAGATTGGGGCACTGGTCTTCGACTTCGACGGGCTGATCCTCGACACCGAGACGTGCACCTACGAGACGACCGCCGGCATCTTCGCCGAGCACGGGGAGACGCTCGACCTGGCGTGGTGGCACTCGACGATCGGCACCGCCGACCACCCCCACTGGTCGGAGATCCTGGCCGACCGCCTGGGGCACCCGGTCGACCGCGCCGCGCTGGTCGCGTGGCGCGAGGCGCGCCGGCTGGCGGTCCTCGACGGCCTGCCGCCCTGCGCGGGCGTGGTCGAGCTGCTCGATGCCGCCGCCGCCGAGGGGATCCCGACGGCAGTGGCCTCGTCGTCGGGGCTCGACTGGGTCGGGAGCCACCTCGACCGGCTCGAGCTGCGGTCGCGGTTTGGGGCAGTGGTCACGAGGGACGACCTGGGCGGGCCGGGCGCCCGGACCAAGCCGGCGCCCGACCTGTTCCTGCTGGCTGCCGAGCGCCTGGGCGTCGAGCAGACCCACTGCGTGGCGTTCGAGGACTCGCCCAACGGCGTCGCCGCCGCCCGGGCCGCCGGCATGGTGGTCGTGGCGGTGCCGGGCCCGATGACGGCCGGACTCGACCTGAGCGCAGCCGACCTGCTGGTGCCGTCGCTGGCCGACATCGACCTCGCCACCCTGCGAAAGCTGGTGGGCAGGTAGTCCGGGAGGGAGTCCCAGGGACGGCCCCGGGACTCCCAACTCCGGCTCAGAACTCGAAGTCCTCCGCGAAGGGCGCCTGGTGTTCGGCGACGATGAGGCCCAGCCCGATCGGCTTGTTGGGGTCGACCTCGAAGATCGAGTTCGCCCGCGGTGGGTTGCGGTCGTCCGGCGCACCCCAGCCGTACTCGCCGAGAAGCCCGTCGAACTCCAGCGCGTCGATCGAGTTCATGGCCTCGACAATGCCGTCGTGTGACAGGTCGCCCATCTCCACGGCCTGCTCCAACACCTGGTGGACGGCCTTCGCTTCGTTGTACCCGAAGTTGAAATAGATGTCGGGTTCCTGGCCGGGCGCGTAGGTCTCCTGGATCCGCAGCAGCTCCGACATGCCGGGCACCGACTCGTCGCCGTACTCGGGGCCCTCCGAGACCCAGGTGAAGTTCTCCTGCAGGTACGGCAGCAACGGCGAGTCGACGAACAGGCCGATCCACGTGGGCGACTGGGCCATCCAGCGGGGCGCGTAGCCCAGCTCGGCGGCCTTGCCGAGAGCGCTGCCAGTGTCGGTCGGCGTGGACGTCAGCCACACCATCTCGCACCCCGCCCCCTGCAGCTGGGTGATCTGCGTCGTGAAGTCGGGGTTGCCCAGCGGGAAGGTGACCTCTTCGGTCAGCTCGATGCCGAGCTCCTCGAGGGCGAAATCGACGCCCGCCTGGCCGGCCTCGCCGTAGGGATCGTCCTGGCGGAGGGTGCAGATGGCGCTGTCCGGGCTACCGCCGCCCTCCGTGACGTACCAGTCGACGCCGTTGATGGCCTGGATCTGGTAAGGAGCACCGATAGGGAGCAGGTTCTGCTCCCGCACCCAGAAGGAGTCCAGCGACGCGGGCTGGGCGACGATGTCGTCGGCGACCAGCTGCTCGAGCAGGGCGTTCACGATCGGCGTGCCGAGGAGTTGGTTGAACATCACCACGTCGCCCTTGATCTGGTTGTACTTCTGGACCGCCGTGGGCGCGTCGTACGCCGAGTCTTCGATGACCAGCTCGACCTGGTATTGGCCACCAACCCCGCCCAGCTCCTCGTTGACGTAGTCCCAATAGGCGCGATTGCCGTTGGTCAGCGGCTCGCCGATGATCGCCACCGGCCCGCTGGTGGGCGTGACCACGCCGAGCCGAATGGTCTCGCCGTCGAAGCCGGGCACCGTCTCCGGCGCGCCCCCCTCCGTGGCCTCGTCGCCGCCCGCGGCGTCGTCATCGTCGTCACGGCCGCCGCACGCGGTGGCGACGAGTGCGATGGCGGCGAAGCCAGTGAGCAGCCGCAGCCACGCTTGTCGTTTCTCCATGTCTCCCCCTGTTGCTGTCGATGGTGTGGGATCTAGTACGAGAACGGCCAGGTGACGAACCAGGTCTTGATCCGGAACCAGAAGGCGGCCAAGCCGCGTGGCTCCAACAGTAGGAACAAGACGATGGCAAGCCCGAACAGCACGGCGTTGAGCTCGCCGATCGTGAAGACGCCCGGCTCGCCAGACCGGGTCGTGATCAGCGGGTCGAAGATCGCCTGCCCGCTGTTCTGCTCGATGAGGGAGCGGCCTCCCAACACGAACAGCGCACCGACGATGGAGCCGAAGATGGTTCCCAGCCCGCCGATGATGATGATGGCCACGTACGTGATGGACAGGAACAGCCCGAACTCGCCGGGGCTCACGTACTGCTGCAGCAACCCGTACAGCGCGCCGGCCAGCGCCGCGTAGGCGCTCGACCAGGCGAATGCGCCCACCTTGTAGCGGGCCGGGCTCACGCCGATCACCTCGGCGGACAGGTCGCGGTCGCGGATCGCCTGCATGGCGCGCCCCGGCCGGCTGCGCACCATGTTCTTGGCCAGGAGGGCACCCAACGCCACAAGTATCCAGACCAGCCAGAAGAAGCTCTGCTCGAACGTGTAGGTCTCGCCCCCCAGTTCCAGGCCCTGCCTGAAGTCGAGCGGGCCGATCGACATCGACGCGGCGCCCAGGCTGATGCCGTTCCCGCCGCCCGTGACGCTGTCCCAGTTGTTCCACAGGTGCTCACCCAGGAACACCAGCCCCAGCGTCACCACCACCAGGTAGTTCCCCCGAAGCCGGAGGGCGAAGGGGCCGATCACGCCGCCGACCACGAAGCCCAGCAGCGCCGCGAAGGCCAGATAGGCGAGCATGGGCCACCCACGCTGACCGCCGAAGTAGGCCGCGGTGTAGGCGCCGACCCCGACGAAGAACGCGTGACCCAGGGAGATCTGCCCGGTGTAGCCGGTCAGCAGGTTGAGGCCGATGGCGCCTATGGCATAGATGCCGCACAGCGACAGCACCCGCAGCCCGGGGTCACCGAGATAGGTGGGGAGCCACAGGAACAGCACCAGCCCGCCCACGACCACGACCCACCGCCACGGGGTGCGCCAGGGGCTGCGCAGCAGCTTGACCTCGTCCTCGTAGGAGAGGGTCAGGTCTCGGGCGGGACCGCTGCGGCCCGGGTGGAGGGCGGTCGTGAACGCATGGGTGGTCGCCATCAGACGCGCCGCACCTCACGGGTGCCGAACAGCCCGTAGGGCCGGATCAGCAGGATCACAATCATCACCAGGTAGGGCGAGACCCGCTCGAAGCTGTCCCCGACCCAGTCGAAGTACTCCGGGGCCAGCAGCGCGGTGAACTGCTGGACGAGGCCGATGATGATCCCGCCCACGACCGCCCCGAGCGGCGAGTCCAGCCCCCCGAGGATGATGGCCGGAAATGCCACCAGGGCCAGCGCACCGGTGGCGGGGCTGAGCTGGCCGGCGCCGGCGGCCAGGGTGGCGCCCGCCAGCGCCGCCACCACCCCCGCGATGGCCCACGACACCCGGTGGACGCGACGGGCCGGGATCCCCTGGGCCATGGCCGCCTCGGGATCGAACGCCGCCGCCCGCATGGCCAGGCCGAGCGTCGAGTAGCGGAAGAACACGAAGAATGCCGTCACCACCACCGCGGCGAACCCGATGGTCCACACGTCACGATCGGCGACGGTCACGCCCACCACGTCGCGGGTCTTGATGCCCCAGGGGTCGCCGAGGTTGCGGTTGTCCGGGCCCCAGATGGCGGTGACCACGTTGTTCAGCACGAACAGCAGCCCGATCGTGACCATGATCAGCGCGGCCGGCGGCTGGCCGACCAGCCACCGCAAGACCGAGGCCTCGGTGGCCACGCCGATCAGGGCCCCGACGGCCATGGCCATCACCAAAGCGAGGTAGAAGTTCAGATCCCAGGTCTGGGCGAAGTTGAAGGTGAGGTAGGCGCCGAGCAGGACGAGGCTCGCCTGGGCGAAGTTGATGACCCCGGTGGCCTTGAAGACGACGGAGAACCCCAGGGCGATCAGTGCGTATTTGCACCCCAGCGCCAGCCCCGAGAACGCGGTCTGGAGCAGGTCGTCACCCGTGATCACCGCCAGGATCGGTGCCCCTGGGCCGCTCATCGGCATGCCCCCGATCGCTGCCCCGCGCTGGGCAGCGCATCGTTCTGCTGACTCGCCCGCGCGTGCCGGCTCATTCGTACAGAGCCTCGATCATGGGACCGAACGCGGTCTCGATGGCGCGGCGCTTGACCTTCTGGGTGGCGGTCACCTCGCCGTCCTCGTGATCCAGCTCCTTGGGCAGGAGTGCGAACCGCTTGACCTGTTCGACCGAGGCCATGGTCGCGTTGACGTGTTCGACCACCTCTCCGATCAGCTCGACCACTTCGGGCTTGGACGACAAGTCGGCGTACGTGGTGAAGGGAATCCGATGCTGCTGGGCCCAGCTGCCGACGGTGTCGAGCTCGATGCCGATCAGCGCGACCAGGTACCGGCGCTGGTCGCCGATGACGATGGCCTCGCGCACGTACGGGGAGACCTTGAGGGCGTTCTCGATCTCCGAGGGGCTGATGTTCTTGCCCCCCGCGGTGATGATGATGTCCTTCTTGCGGTCGGTGATGGTCAGGTAGCCGTCGTCGTCCAGGTAGCCGACGTCGCCGGTGTGGAGCCAACCGTCGGAATCGATGGCGTCGGCGGTCGCCTCGGGGTCGCGGAAGTACCCCACGAACGTCCCCGGTCCCCGGGTCAGGATCTCGCCGTCGTCGGCGATGCGGACCTCGCAGTCGGGTACCGCTCGCCCCACCTTGCCCAGCCGGACCCCGCCGACGGGGGTGACGGTCGCCTGGGCCGAGTTCTCCGTCATGCCGTAGCCCTCGAGCACCGGGATGCCCAGCGCCCAGAAGTACTCCAGCACCTGGGGGGCGATGGGAGCGGCGCCCGACAGCGCGTACCGCACCCGGCTCATGCCGATCTTCTGCCGCAGTGACCGGTAGAGCAGCAGCCAGCCGAGGGCGTACTCGACGGCTGCCAGCGGTCCCAGCTTCCCCCGCCAGCGCTTGCGGGCCACGCGGGCCCCACGGGACATCCAGAACCGGTAGTTGGCCCGCTTCAGGAAGCCGGCGTCCTGCATCCGGATCGTGACCGTGGCCAGAAGCTTCTCCCAGACTCGAGGCACCCCCAGGAAGAAGGTGGGTTGCACTGCCTGCAGGTCCGCCGCCAGGTCGTCCACGCCGTCGCCGAAGTTCACGACATAGCCGTGGGCGATGGCGTCGATCACCGATGTCAACCGCTCGGCGATGTGGCACAGGGGCAGGTACGAGAGGACCTCGTCATCGGGCGAGACCGAGAAGACCCGCCCACCGTTGCGGGCGGCGGCCAGGAGGTTGTCGTGCGACAACATCGCACCCTTGGGAGGGCCGGTGGTGCCCGAGGTGTAGACGATCAGCGCCGGCTTGGCCGGATCGACCTCCGCCACCAGCCGCGTGTACTCGGCCACGTCGCCCTGCGCTCGGCCCAGCGCCTCCAGCTCGGAGAACGCCATGAGGTCGGAATCGGACATGTCGACGCCACGGGGATCGATCACCACGATGGTCTCCAGAGCGTCGAGCTTGGCCCTGACCTCGAGCGCCTTGTCGACCTGCTCCTCGTCCTCGGCGATGAGCACCTTCGAGCCCGAGTGCCGCAGTACGTACTCGAGCTCCGCCGCTGGCGAGGTCGGGTAGACGCCGACGGTGATGGCCCCGATGCCTTGCGTCCCCATGTCGGCGAGCGCCCACGCCGGACGGTTGAGGCTGTGCACGGCCACGCGGTCGCCGGGCTCCACGCCAAGGCTCCGGAGGCCGAGGCCGACGGCGGACGCCCGGGCTGCGTAGTCGGACCACGTGTACTGCTTCCAGATCCCGAGGTCCTTCTTGCGCATGGCGACGCGGTGGGGCGTGGCCTGGGCCTTCTGCAGGAGCAGTGCCGGCAGCGTCGAGCCGCCGAGGTCGGCCGGGTGGCGCCCGGCATCGATCGGTGTCGTCGTGGTGGTGGACATCACGAACCTCCCAGGTAGGCCTCGATGACCTGCGGATCGGTCCGCACCTCATCGGGGGTACCGGTGGCGATGGTGACCCCGAAATCGAGGGCCATGACCCGATCGGCGATGTCCATCACCAGCTGCATGTCGTGCTCGACCAGGATCATGGGTAGGCGCAGCTCCCGGCGTGCGTCGAGGATGTACCGCGCCATGTCCTCGGTCTCCTCGAGGTTCATGCCCGCCACCGGCTCGTCGAGCAGCAATAGCTTGGGCTCCATCGCCAGCGCCCGGCCCAGCTCGATGCGCTTCTGGATGCCGAAGGGCAACAGCCCCACCGGCTGGCGCCGGTACCGGGTCAGCTCCAGCAGGTCCACGATCTGCTCGACCATGGCGCGGTGCCGGACCTCCTCGCGCCGTGCCTTTCCGAACCACAGGGCTCCCGCGGCGAAGCCACTGCTCATCAGGTGGTGCCGGCCGAGCAGGAGGTTGTCGACGAGCGTCAACTGGGTGAACAGGCCGAGGTTCTGGAACGTCCGGCCGATTCCCAGTTGGGCCACACGAACGGGCCGCTCGCCCACCAGTTCGTGGCCGTCGAGCCGGATCGAGCCCCCGCGAGGCCGGTAGACGGCGGAGAGGCAGTTGAAGATCGACGTCTTTCCGGCGCCGTTGGGGCCGATGATGGCGAAGAGCTCGTCCCGTCCGACCTCGAACGTCACGTCCGACAGGGCGGCGACGCCGCCGAAGTGCAGCGTCAGGTCCGCGACCGTCAACAACGGTGCGGCCGGCCCACCAGGGGTGCGTTCCGCGTCCTCGACCTGGAGGCCGGTGGCATCCGCCGCACTCGTGTCCGTGGTGTCGGCCGTCGTGTCCACCGCAGTCGCGTCCTGGCGCACTACATCCCCCAGCTCTTGCGTCGGCGATACGTCTTGACGTCGCGGAACGAGCGACGCTCCGCGGAGGGATTCATGCCCAGGTAGAACTCCCGGATGTTCGAGTCGGCCATCAGCTCGTCACCGGAGCCCGACCGGACCACCCGGCCCTGCTCCATGACCAGCCCGTGGTCGGCAATGGCCAGCGCCATGGTGGCGTTCTGCTCCACCAGCAGAACGCTCGTGCCCTGCGTGTTGATGTCCACGATGAGGTTGCGGATCTGCTCCACGACCAAGGGCGCGAGGCCGAGCGAGGGCTCGTCGAGCAACAGGAGCCGGGGCGACGACATGAGCGCCCGGCCCATGGCGAGCATCTGCTGCTCGCCGCCGGACAGGTAGCCCGCGATCTGACGGTGGCGCTGCTTCAACACCGGAAACAGATCCATCACCCGGTCCCGGCTCTCCGCCATGCCCGCCCGGTTGGTGTAGGCGCCGGTGCGCAGGTTCTCGTCGACGGTCAGCTCGGCGAAGATCCGGCGGCCCTCCATCACCTGGGCCAGGCCGGCACGGACCCGCCGGGCGGGGTCGGCGTGCGTGATGTCGCTCCCGCCGAGCGTGATGCGGCCCTTGGTGATCTTGCCCCGGTGCACGGGTAGGAGCCCGGTGATGGCCCGGAGCAGCGTGGTCTTGCCGGCGCCGTTGGCTCCCAGGACGGCGACGATCTTTCCTGGGGGCACGGCCACACTGAGCCCTCGGAGCACGAGCACGACGTCGTTGTAGACAACCTCGAGGTTGGCCACCCCGAAGTCGCCCGCGGGGCCCTCCGCGGGACCCCGGGCCCGCGACGATGTCTTCGTGCTCACCCCCTGCTCGGCCACAGGCTGACCCATGTGCTGATCCCCCCGGATCTGGTGGTCGCTACGTTAGTGACGTTGGTCTCATTGCGGGAGAGCCCAGCCCTCGGCCGGCGGTTCCACGTCGAACGACGCCAGCAATGCCAGCACGACCGCCATGTCGTCTGCCGACAGGCCCGTGTTGAAGCTGATCATCGTCACCCCGTCTGACAGCGTCCCTGTCGTCGACGCCCAGCCCTCCTGGGCTCGGCCCGAGAACGACCCGGCGCGGAACGGCTCGCCCCAGGCGGGGCCGCGGCGGCCCATGCGGGCGCGACATCTGTCCGACGTGACGCCCAGCGACAGCCACCGGTCGGCTACCCCACGCAGGTCGCGGTAGTCCAGGCGCAGCCACGGGCACTCGTCCGGCAGCCCCATGGTCCCGTCGGGGGTTGCTTGGGCGTCCGTCAGCGCCCAGCCCTCTGGGACCTGGCCGAGCTCGAGGGCTTCCACCCCCGCGGCATCGAACACAGCCGCGGGCACGGCGCTGCGTGCGGGCCCGCCGATCTCGGCCGGCGTGATGAGCGCCGGCTCTCCGAGCCTTTCGATGGCGATCTCGATCACCAGTTGGGGAGCATCGACGGGTACCGACGTCACGACGATCTGGTCGACGTCGCCCGCTCCATCGAGGATCATCGAGACCTCGGCCCCCGCCATGACATCGCCGTAGCGCAAGTCACGGGCGTTCATCGGGCTGGCGGCGTGGAGGGTACGGCGTCCGGTGGCGTCGGGCGGGTCGCCGTGGGGGTTGCCGGCCGACCGCACGACGTCGGTGAGCAAGGCGATGCCCAGGCGATTCGGCCGGGCCGCTTCGAACGCGCCAAGTGGACGCGGTGGCGTCGTGGGCGACACGACCAGCTCCCACGCGCCATGGGACAGCGTGGAGGCGCTCGACGCGGTGCGGCTCCAGGCGGTCTGTCCCGAAGTGACCGTCTCGACCGCCCCGCCGCTCGGAGCGACCGCAACCTCTCGCGTGATGGCATCGGGCACCAACACCGCGCCCTCGACGGTCACATTGCGCGCAAGCCACCTCCCGGGCCTGATCGGGCTGGGGCCCGCGGCGTGCACCCGGCCGCGGTAGCTGAACGACCCGGCCTGTCCAAGCCGTCGTACCGCCTCGCTGTAGGCGACCTGAGCGGCATCGGCAGGCGTGCGCTCCTCGAAGCCGTCGTCGCGACCGGCTTGCCCGCCACGCCCTCCGATCGACAGCACCAGGCCCCCCGCTACCAGCCCGGCGAGCGCCACGGAGGCAACCAGCCGAATCCACTGGCTGGGCTGATGGACCACACGTCTCGACGACGCGCCGGCCCCGGACCAGCGACCGCTCGCCTGACGCGGTTGCCGGTCCTCGGTGGCTCCGGACCCGACGGTGATCAGGACCTCGTCGCCCACGAGGCCAGTGTCCCACCTCACGTCGCCCGGCTCACCCCTCGGCTGGCGGCACCCCCCGGTCACTCCTCCGCTGGCGGCACCCAGGTGTGGGGGCCGTAGCATCGCGCCGTGACCTTTCCCCAGCGCCGGCTGCGGCGGCTGCGCCGCACGCCGGCCATGCGCCGCCTCGTAGCCGAGGCCCACCTGTCGATCGACGACCTGATCGCGCCGCTGTTCGTGCGCGAGGGCATCGACGAGCCGGCGCCGATCACCTCGCTCCCTGGCGTGGTCCAGCACACCCGCGAGTCGCTGCGCAAGGAGGTGCACGAGCTGGCGGTGCTGGGCGTGCCGGCCGTCATCCTGTTCGGCGTGCCCGCCCACAAGGACGCCACCGGCTCGGGCGCCTGGGACCCCGACGGCATCGTTCAGGTCGCGCTCCGCGACCTGCGCTCCGAGCTCGGCGACGAGGTGGTGCTCATGGCCGACCTGTGCCTCGACGAATACACCGACCACGGCCACTGCGGCATCGTCGACGAGCGCGGCCAGGTGGACAACGACGCCACCATCGACCTCTACGGGCGCGTGGCGGTCGCGCAGGCCGAGGCCGGTGCCGACGTGGTGGCGCCCAGCGGGATGATGGACGGCCAGGTGGGGGCGATCCGCCACGCGCTCGACGACAGCGGCTTCGAGCAGGTGGCGATCCTGGCGTACGGTGCCAAGTACGCCTCGGCGCTCTACGGGCCGTTCCGGGAGGCGGTGGACGTCACCATCGCCGGGGGTGGGGACCGCAAGGCCTATCAGCAGGATCCGCGGAACGCCCGCGAGGCGCTGGAGGAGATCCGGGCCGACCTCGCGGAGGGTGCCGACATGGTGATGGTCAAGCCGGCGGTCGCCTACCTCGACGTGCTGGCGGCGGTGCGGGCCGAGGTCGACGTCCCGTTGGCGGCGTACCACGTGTCGGGGGAGTACGCGATGGTCAAGGCGGCGGCCGAGCGCGGCTGGATCGACGGCGCCGCGGTCATGGTGGAGCACCTGACGGCGGTCCGGCGGGCGGGCGCCGACATGATCCTCACCTACGCCACCCGCGACGTGGCCGACCTGTTGAGGTGACCACCAACCACGAGCTCTTCGCCCGCGCCGAACGGGTGATCCCGGGTGGGGTCAACAGCCCGGTGCGCGCGTTCCGCGCCGTCGGGGGCAGCCCCTACTTCGTCCAGCGTGCCGAGGGCGCGTGCGTCTGGGACGTCGAGGGCCGGCGCTACGTCGACCTGGTCCAGTCGTACGGTGCGATCATCGCCGGCCACGCGCACCCCGCCGTCGTCGAGGCCGTGCAGCGTGCGGCCGCCGACGGCACCAGCTACGGCGCCCCCACCGAACGGGAGGTGCGGCTGGCCGAGGAGATCGGTGCCCGGTTGCCCTCGTGCCGGATGGTGCGGTTGGTGTCGAGCGGCACCGAGGCGACGATGTCGGCCATCCGGGTGGCGCGCGGCTTCACCGGCCGGCCCAAGGTCGTCAAGTTCGCCGGCAACTACCACGGCCACGGCGACCTGTTGCTGGCCGACGCCGGCAGCGGGCTGGCCGCGCTGGGGTTGCCCGGATCGGCCGGCGTGACGGAGGCGGCCGTCCGCGACACCGTGGTCGTCCCCTACAACCGAGTCCCGACGCTCGACGACCAGACCGCCTGCGTCATCGTCGAGCCCATCGCCGCCAACATGGGCCTGGTCCCGCCCGAGCAAGGGTTCCTGGCCGGCCTGCGGGCGGAGTGCGATCGGGTCGGTGCGCTGCTCGTCTTCGACGAGGTGATCACGGGTTTCCGGGTCGCCCGGGGCGGTGCGCAGGAGCTGTTCGGCGTGGCGCCCGACCTCACGACCATGGGCAAGGTCATCGGGGGCGGGCTCAACATCGGTGCCTACGGCGGCCGGGCCGACGTGATGGGAGTGGTGGCGCCGCTGGGCCCCGTGTACCAGGCCGGCACGCTGTCGGGGAACCCTCTGGCGACGGCGGCCGGGCTGGCCGTGCTCGACCTGCTCGACGACGACGCCTACGGCGCGCTGCGACGGTCCGCCGAGGCGCTGGCCGGTGCGTTCCGCGACGCCTTCGGCGCCGCCGGCGTGACGGCCCACGTGCGGGTCGCCGCCACCCTGGTCGGGCTGTACCTCGGCGGCCCCCGACCGGTCGACTACGACGGGGCAAGGGCCACCGACGAGGCCGGCTACGCCAAGCTGTTCCATCGACTGCTCGACCGCGGCGTGGCGCTCGCCCCCGGGGCCTACGAGGTCATGTTCCCCGGCCTGGCCCACACCGACGGGGTGATCGACGAGGTGTCGGCCGCAATCGCCGACGCCGTCGCCGCGCACTGAGGCACGCGAGCGATGGCCGTCGGCGCCCGCCGCGACGCCCGGGTCGAGCGGACGGTGGCGAAGGTGCTCGCCGCGGCCCACCGGCTGCTCGAGACCGAGGGCCTCGCCAGCGTCACGTTCGGCCGGGTGTCTCGGGAGACCGGTGTGTCGCGCACCACTCTCTACCGCCACTGGTCGAACCCTTCGGCGTTGATCTCCGACGCCTGGGCGCGGGTCGCTCCGTCGAACCGGGTGTCGCACACCGCCGGGCTCGAGGACGATCTCGTGACGGTGTTCCGGGCCGTCCGGGACGTGGTCGAGTCGTCCACGATGCGGCGCTCGCTGCCGGCGCTCCTGGTGGCCGCCCAGCGTGATCCGGTCATCTCTTCGCTGCACGCGCAGTTCGTGCGGGACCGTCGCCAGCCGATCGTCGAGCGCCTCCGGGCCGCCATCGCCGCAGGCGAGATCCGCGCCGATGCCGATCCCGAGCTGCTGGTCGACCTGCTGTCCGGCCCGATCTTCTACCGCCAGCTGCTGCGGAGGACGCGCACGTCCGACCACGACGTCCGCGCCATGGTGGCGGCGGTGCTGGCCAGCGTCCACCCGGCAGAGCGGCCCTCCGGATGACGCTCCGCGACGGTCGCTGCGCCCAGGTCGATCGGCTCACGACGTTGAGTCGCCGACCGCGCCGTCGGCTGGGAGCCGTCAGCCGCCAGGCCCCGTCTCGACGCCCTCGCTGGGCCCCCGCACGGGCTCCAGCGTGCAATCCCAGGCGCCGGTCCCCAGCCGCGGCGGCTGGTCCATGAACTCGATCCGGCAGTCGATGTCGTTGAGCAACAGGCCCAGCACGATGGCGGGCTCGAAGCTGGCGGTCTCGCTGTTGTTGGGCTGATCGGCCGTGAGGGGCCGGAACGCGACGATGCCGTTGATGGCGATGGCGCCGATCATCAGCCACAGGAACGGTCGGCGGTTGCGGTCGCTGGCCGCCACCCACAGCACCAGCGCCAGGAGGCAGGGGATCAGGTGCGCCAGCTTCCAGGGCACCAGGAAGAACAGCGTCTCGGTTGCCACCAGCCCGAGGACGGCGAAACGCACCAGGGGATCCGCGTTCCAGCGGCGCAGCGATCGGACGAGCGCCGGCGTGGCCAGTGCCACGACGACCACCAGCGCCAGCCCGGCGGCGGCGTAGTTCTTGACCGCCAGTCGCCCGACGTTGTTGGCGAATCCGCCCCAGCCTTCGGTGGCGGTGAGGAACTCGAAGGTCCGGTGGTACGACAGCCACGCCGGGATGAAGAACGCCGCCCCTAAGGGCAACGCCAGGGCTGCCGTGGTCAGGGAGCGGCGGCGGTGGGCGCGGTCCCAGCCGTCGGCCACCAGGAACGCCACCACGAGGAGCAGTGTCGTGGAGCGGCTCCCGATCCCCAGCCCGAAGAGCACGGCGGCCAGGACGCTACGGCCCTGGAGGTGCGCCAGTGCCCCCCACACGAAGAACGCCAGGGCCCACACGAAGTCACCCGTGGACGTGCCCGCGATCAGCGTGACCGGCGAGGCGAGGAGCGCCAGCGCGACGAGGTCGCCGTTCTCGTGCCCCCAGGCCGACACCAGGCGGCTGATCCCCACCACCGTGAACGCCAGCGCGCCGACGGTGGCCAGGTTGATGAGGATGTGCCCGCCCACCGGGTCGAGCAGCCCGACGATCGTCTCCACCACCGGTACTCCCGGATTGCGGGAGGGGGCGTAGTCGCCGTTGCGGATGCGGTCGCCTGCCAGCAGCACCTGCCCCACGTCGATGTCGGTGCCATGGCCCAACCAGAAGATCGGGAGCGTGAGCGCCGCGGTGATCGCCACCAAGGCCCGCTCGGACAGCCCCGGCGGGACCGCCCGCTCCGCGACCGGCACCGGGGCGGCGGGAGCGACCCCGACCTCCGCGGCGCTCGGCGGATCGGTGGCGGCGGAGGACATCGGCGCGTCAACGTAGTGGGCGCAACTTGGCAACACGGCTGGTAGCAAGTGGAGGCAGTGATCCACGACGAGACTTCCGACCGCCTGGGTTCACTCACCGACGCCGTCCAGGGGGCGCTGGCCGAGCTGGCGGAACGCAACGCAGTGGCGCGCACCTGGGCGCAGGACCACACGCTCTGGCGCGAGGACCCGACCGAGATCAGCGACCGGCTGGGGTGGCTCACCGTGGTGCCCGACATGGTCACCAGGCTCGACGAGCTTCGGACCAGCTGCGCCGACATCCTCGAGGCCGAGCCGGGAGGCGACTACGTGCTGCTGGCCGGCATGGGTGGGTCCAGCCTGTTCCCGGAGGTGGTCGCCCGCTCGACGCCTCCCGGCGGCGGCGCACCGGCGCTGCACGTGCTCGACACCACCGATCCCGCCGCCATCGCCCGGCTGGGCCGCGAGCTGGCGCCCGAGCGGACCCTGCACATCGCGGCGTCGAAGTCGGGGACGACGCTCGAGACGCGCAGCCACCTGGCCTGGGCCTGGGACCGCCACCCCAATCCCGCGCGCTTCGCCGTGATCACGGATCCCGGCAGCGAGCTGGCGGCGCTGGCCGTGGAGCGCGGCTTCGCGGCCACCTTCGAGAATCCGTCGGACATCGGGGGGCGGTACTCGGCCCTGTCGCTGTTCGGGCTGGTACCGGCGATCCTGGCCGGTGCCGACGTCGGCGGGCTGCTCGCGTCGGCCTCGGGCATCACCGAGGCGCTGCGCACGCCGCCATCCGCCAACCCGGCGGCCCGGCTCGCCGCGACGATGGCGGCCGCGGTGCGGGCGGGCCGGGACAAGCTGACGCTCGTCGTTCCCGAGCACCTCGCCACGTTCGGGCTGTGGCTCGAGCAGCTCCTGGCGGAGTCGACCGGCAAGGACGGCACCGGCATCGTCCCCGTGGTCGGCGAGCCCCTGGGCGACCCGCCCGTGTACGGCGAGGACCGGCTGTTCGTGGTGGTGGGGGAGCCGGGAGCGGCCGCCGGGCGGCTGGACTCGCTGGCGGACGCCGGCCACCCGGTGGTCCGCTTGGCCAACGACGGGTCGTTCGCCGACCTGGGAGAGCAGGTTCTCCTGTGGGAGTTGGCGACGGTCCTGGCCGGGGCGCTGCTCGGCATCAACCCGTTCGACCAACCGGACGTGGCCGCGGCCAAGGCCGCCACCAGCCGGGTCCTGGCCGAGGGACGGCCCGATCTCCCGTTGACCCCGCTGGCCGCGCTGCTCGACCAGGTCGAGACCGGTGACTACCTCGCCATCCAGGCGTTCGTCGATCCCGCCAGCACCGCGATCGCCGGGATCGAGTCGGTGCGGGTCGCCCTGCGCGACCGGTTGGGCGTCGCCACCACCGTGGGGCTCGGGCCCCGCTTCCTCCACTCCACCGGACAGCTCCACAAGGGCGGGCCCGACCGGGGCGTGTTCGTGCAGGTGCTGGGCGACGCCGACGTCGACGTTCCGATACCGGGCGAGGACTACGGCTTCGCAGCGCTGGAGCAGGCTCAGGCCGACGGCGATCTGCTCACGCTGCACGAGCGCAAGCGCCGGGCGGGTCGCGTCCGACTCGACGAACTGCTGGAGGAGGCGTCATGAGCGAGCGTCCGTCGAGGGCGACGGGGCAACACGGTGACAGCGAGCCCGGCCCGAGCGGCCGTGGGAGCGGGCCAGCAACGCGTCGGAGCCCGAGCGGCCCGCTGCGAAGCAGCATGAGCGGGGAACAATGAGGGTGGGGATCGTGGGCCTCGGCAAGATGGGCGGGAACATGGCGTCCCGCATCCGGGACGCCGGCCACGAGGTGGTCGGCTACGACGCGTTCAGCGACGCCTCCGAGGTGGCGTCGCTCGCCGAGCTGGCCGAGCGGCTCGACCCGCCGAGGGTGGTGTGGGTCATGGTCCCGTCGGGCGACCCCACCGAGGGCGTCGTCAACGAGTTGGCCGGCCTGCTGCACCCCGGCGACGTGGTGATCGACGGCGGCAACTCCCACTGGCACGACTCCGTGCGGCGCGGCAAGGACCTGGAGGGGCGCCGCCTCGGCTTCGTCGACGCCGGCACCAGCGGCGGCGTGTGGGGTCGCACCGAGGGCTACTGCCTGATGGTCGGAGGCAGTCCCGAGCATGTCGCGGTGGCCCAACCCGTCTTCGACGCACTGAAGCCGACGGACGGCGGGTTCGTGCACGCCGGCGCCGTCGGCACCGGGCACTTCACCAAGATGGTCCACAACGGCATCGAGTACGGGATCATGCAGGCCTACGCCGAGGGCTACGAGCTGCTCGACCGCTCGGGCCTCGAGATCGACGTGCTCGGCGCGCTCGACGCCTGGCGCGCAGGTTCGGTGGTGCGGTCGTGGCTGCTCGACCTGTTGGTGCGCGCCCTGCACCAGACGCCCGACCTCAAGGGCATCGCCGGCGTCGCCGGGGACTCAGGTGAGGGCCGCTGGACCGTGCAGGAGGCGATCGAGCGCGGCGTGGCCACCCCCGTCATCAGCGCGGCGCTGTTCGCCCGGTTCGTGTCGCAGCAGGAGCACTCGATCGCCATGAAGACCATTGCAGCGCTGCGGAACCAGTTCGGCGGTCACGCCGTCCTGCCGGAGACGGAGAAGGCCGGCGACCAAACCCCAGCGACAACGGAGTGACGAGATGGCAAATCCGTCCTGTAGCGACGCGCTCGTGCTGTTCGGCGCCACCGGTGACCTGGCCTACAAGAAGATTTTCCCTGCGGTGTACGAGATGGAGCGCGCCGGTCGCTGCGGGCTGCCCGTGATCGGGGTCGCGTCGCGCGAGTGGAACGACGAGGAGCTGCGCAATCGCGCCCACGAATCGGTCCTGGCCGCGACCAAGGGCGAGATCGACGAGCGGGCCTGGAAGGAGTTCTCCGGCCGCCTGTGCTACGTCAGCGGCGATTATCGGGAGGACTCGACGTTCGCGTTGCTGGCCGAGAAGCTCGCGGGCGTCGAGCGACCGCTCTACTACCTCGCCATCCCGCCGGCGCTGTTCGACGAGGTGGTGCAGGGCCTGGCACGGGTGGGGCTCGCCGGCGAGGGATCGCGGGTTGTGGTGGAGAAGCCGTTCGGCCGCGACCAGGCATCGGCCGCCGGACTCAACGAGGTGCTGCACCGGGTGTTCCCGGAGGAGGCGATCTTCCGCATCGACCACTTCCTCGGCAAGGAGTCGGTGGAGGACCTGCTGGTCTTCCGGTTCGCCAACTCGATGCTCGAGCCGCTCTGGAACCGCAACTACATCTCGAGCGTGCAGGTGACCATGGCCGAGCCGTTCGGCGTCGAGGGTCGGGGACGCTTCTACGAATCGGTGGGCGCCCTCAGGGATGTGTTCGAGAACCACCTGTTGCAGGTGATCGCGCTGCTCGCCATGGAGCCCCCCGTGTCCGCCGACGAGAACGCCCTGAGCGACGAGAGGGTCCGCCTGTGGCGCCAGATCCGGGCCGTCGACCCGTCGAAGGTGGTGCGCGGGCAGTACCGGGGCTACACCGACGAGCCCGGGGTCGAGCCGGGCAGCGACGTCGAGACGTTCGTGGCGCTCCAGGTCGAGATCGAGTCGTGGCGCTGGGCGGGTGTGCCGTGGCTGGTCCGCATGGGCAAGAACCTGCCGGTGCACGCCACCGAGGCCGTCATCACGTTTGCGGAACCGCCGCGCCTGCTGTTCGCCAAGGCCGGGGCGCGGGCGCCAGAGCCCAACCGGTTGCGCTTCCGCCTCGGCCGCGACGACGGTGTCACCCTCCAGGTACAGGCCAAGGCCCCCGGTGAGGATCTGGTGAGCCGGCCCGTCGAGCTGGAGGTGTCGTACGAGCGGCTGTTCCCCCACCGGCAGGAGGCGTACCAACGGCTACTGGAGGACGCCATCGAGGGCGACCACCGCCGCTTCGGTCGCGCCGACGGCGTCGAGGAGCAGTGGCGGATCGTGCAGCCGGTCCTCGACCAGCCGCCGCCGGTCCACCTCTACCGCCGGGGCACGTGGGGACCCTCGAGCGCGGAGACCCTGGCGGCCCGCGTCGGCGGCTGGGTCGAGCCGCTGGCCGAGGGCTGACATTTCGCTCCGCAACCGGAGGTTGCGAAGCGAGTCATTTGGTCGCCGCCTGCCGGCGGCGTCGTTTTGTCGGTCGCTCGACCGGCGGAGCCGGATCGAGCGACGGTGGGGGGCTCCGGCGGAGCCTCTGCCCCCCACGCCCCCCGCCTGGGGCCCGCGCGGTTCGTACGGCCCCGCTCCGGTGGAGCCTCTGCCCCCACACCCCCCCGCCAGCCCGCGGGGTCGGCCGTGACTACGCGGCTGCTGGGGCTGGTGCTCGGCGGGCTATTTGGGCGATCGAGCGGTAGGCGGCCTCGGCCGGCCCCAGCTCGTCGTCGCGCAGCAGGTTGGCCATGATCCGCAGCACCCATTCCATGAGGCTCTGCGACCGCATGCCCACCCGCGTCAGCTCACGCATGAGCACGGGCTGGCCGATGATCCGGGCGAAGCTGCGGGCGACCCTGAAGTAGAGGCCGTACTCGTCGTCGAGCATCGTCGTGTAGCGCTGCAGCGGCTGGCCGGTCCCGGAGACGATCGCCTCGTCGATGAGGTCGGCGGCCTTGCGGGCGGTTTCGTAGGCGTAATCGATGCCTTCGCCGTTGAACGGGTTGATCGACCCGGCGGCGTCGCCCACGACGAGCCAGTTGGGCCCGACCTTGGGGTCGACGGACCCGGCCATGGGGAGCCGGCCGCCGGTCGGCGGCGCGAGCATCGCGTCGGGATCGATCCCCCAGCGTTCGGGCGCCGTCGCCGCCCACTCGCCCATCAGGTGGGTGGTGTTGACGTCGCGGTAGCCCTTGTACGTCGACAGCAGGCCGATGCCCACGTTGATCGTCCCGTCGCCCAGGGGGAAGATCCAGCCGTAGCCCGGCAGGCTCCGGCCGTCGCGGTCGTGGACGTCGAGGCACGACTCGATCCACGGGTCGGCCGACCGCGGGCTCTCGAAGTAGCCGCGGATGGCGATGCCCTGCGGGTACGACTTGTTGCGGGCGGTCCCCAGCGCCCGCCCGAAACGCGACAGCGACCCGTCCGCCACGACCACGTAGCGGGCGTGGACCTCGGTGGTCTCGCCGCTCGCCTTGTCCTTCACGAGTGCGCCGATCACATGGCCGTCACGTGTCAGCGGGCGCAGCGCCTCGCTGGACTCCCGCACCGTGGCCCCGGCCGCGCCCGCGTGCTCGGCCACGATCCGGTCGAGGTCGCGCCGGCGCACGACGTAGCCGTACCTCGGGAACACCGGATGGTCGGGCCAGGGGAGCTCCAGGGTGATGCCGTGCGCCTCGGCCCGCAGGCCGTCGTGGCGGTGGTGGCGGGCGGCGATCGGGGGCTCGAGCCCCATCTCCCGGAGCTGGTGGACGGCCCGGGGCGTGAGCCCGTCCCCGCAGGTCTTGTCCCGCGGGAACGCCTTGCGCTCCAGGACGCACACGTCGTGGCCCGCCTTGGCGAGCCAGAATCCCGCGGCGGCCCCGGCGGGCCCGCCACCCACGACCAGGACGTCGTGCCGTTCGGCGGTCATCGGCTCGGTCAGCCGCCCAGCTCGCCCTCGTCGACGCCAGCCTCTCGAGACAGGGGGCCGAGCCCGGGCTCGGCGCCGCCGGGACCCTCGGCCTCTGCGAGCGTCGTCTCCCCGCGGGCGACCGCCCACAGCCCGGCGTAGTCGGGGTTCTCCTCGGACACGTCGTCGCCGGCGAGCTCGCGCTCATGGAGCACGACCTGCGCGATCTCCTGGTCGTCCAGCTGTCCGGCGAACGCCGGCATCGTGCCGCCCCCGCCGACGGGCTTGTCGGTCGCACCGTAGGTGGCCGCGGGCCAGCCGTCCGTGCCGAGCTTCACCCACATCACGTGGTCGCGCCAATCCGGCCAGGTCTCCACGACGGCACCGTCGACGAATCCCGGTGCCGACACGCCTTGCCCGCTCGCGCCGTGGCAGGAGGCGCAGTTGGCGACGAACAGCTCCGTGCCCAGCACCAGCGGATCGGTCTCGCCGGTGGGCGGCGGCTCCAGTGTGCGGACGTAGACGTAACCCCAGATCGGCAGCGCCGCCAGCACCGGCATGGCCCAGTAGGGGATCCGCTTGCGGGCCTTCGCCGCCTGGATGTAGGCGGGCTCGGGCTTGGGGGGTGCCGCCCGGGCTTCCTCGACTTCGGTGACCGCGGGCGCAGGCGCGGGGGTGGCCGCCGCGGCTGCGGGCACGGGTGCCGACTCGACGGCCCCCGCCTCCTCGGCCTGACCCTCGGCCGGCGCGCTCGCGGGCGTCTCGCCGCCCTCCAGGCCCAGCGCGGCCCGACGCTCGCGAGAGCGCTTGAGAAGGTGTTCGGGGACCTCGGTCAACAGAACCTCCGCGGGAGCTCCGGAGGGTCACTCTAAGAGGCCGAGCGGATGGGGCTGCAAGTGGGAGCGGGACCGTCCGGGATCTGCCGGCCGAACCCGCCCGCACAGCGAGGCCTCCGGTAAGCACGGCAGGGTGACAGGCGTGCGGCGTAACCGGTCTGCAGTGCCTTCCACGTGGGCCCGGACGACGGGTACCAGGACCGCCAGGCCGCTGGTATCCGCGGTGACCCCAATGTGATTGCGCCGGAGGTGGCGTGGTAGACCAGGCCACGTCGCCGGCCTCCCGTTGTCGGATACTGTTCTATGTGAGCGATTTCACGAGGAGTCGCGAGCCAAGTGGTCGCCTTCATAACCGAGCTCGTGATCGGCTTCCTGGGCATCGGCGCCGTGATCCTGTACGGGCGGCGCCGGCCGATCGGGGCCCCGCTGTCGTGGGGCCAGGCGATGCTGGCGGCCACGTACGGGATGTTCATGTTCTTCTGGTGGTACGCGGTGATCCCCCACCAGTGGCTCACGTGGGCCAGTGCCGAGCTGGGGTGGACGGTCGACAACATCCTCATGGAGCCCAACAGCTGGCAGCCGCTCACCATCAACATGCAAGCGGTCCGCGACATCGTCGTCGTCATCATCTACGGCGTCGGGATCGGGCTCCACGTGGGTGTGTGGGCGTGGTGGAACGACCGGGCCAAGCCCCGAGCCGTCGAGGTCCCCGCATCGCGTTACGGCCGTCCGCTGGTGAGGAAGGGCTGAGGATGGCGAAGAGCGACGCCAACCCGCCCATGCCGGAGTTCCGCGACGACTACGTCCTCCAGGAGGTCGACGCCGCCTGGCTGTCGAAGGCGGTCAAGCCCAAGCAGTTCATCCACATCGACCAGTCCGAGTGCATCATGTGCGAGGGCTGCGTGGACATCTGCCCGTGGAAGTGCATCCACATGGTCACCACCGACGCGATCGACGAGGCCGTCGGGGTGGACCAGCCGGGCGACGACCCGTCGGACCACGTGATCTTCACCATCGACGACGACGTGTGCACGCGCTGCGCCCTGTGCGTCGATCGCTGCCCCACCGGCGTCATCATCCTCGGCAAGGTGGGCGACCCGGTGGCGTCGGGCGACGCCCACCAGCGCACCACCACCTACGGCTACGGCTACGGGATGCGGTTGGGATAGGAGAGCCCGTGGCCAAGACGATGGAACCCAAGGTCCCCCTGCGCGAGCGGGTCCAGACCGCGGTCAAGGGGCTTCCCGACGCCATCCAGAGCTCGCAGGCGTGGAACTCGATCTTCCGCCCGGGCTCGATCTTCCGGCGGGGCTACAACGACAGCCCCCGGAACCGGTCCTACGTGGTCATGAACAGCGTCCTCTACCACCTGCACCCGGTGAAGGTGAAGAGGCACGCGGTCAAGGTCAGCTACACGCTGTGCCTCGGGGGGCTGAGCTTCTTCCTGTTCATCCTGCTCACCGTCACCGGCATCTTCCTGATGTTCTTCTACCGGCCGACCGCGGCGCAGGCCTGGGACGACATCTACACGCTGCAGACCTCGGTCACCTTCGGCCTGTTGGTCCGCAACATGCATCGCTGGGCCGCCCACCTGATGGTGATCACCGTGTTCCTGCACATGGCGCGCGTCTTCTACCACGGCGCCTACAAGCCGCCCCGCGAGTTCAACTGGGTGATCGGCGTGATCCTGCTCACGCTCACCCTGCTGCTCTCGTTCACCGGCTACCTGCTGCCGTGGGACCAGCTCGCCCTGTGGGCGGTCACTGTGGGCACGAACATGATGGGCTACACGCCCGTGTTCGGCGACCAGGTGCGGTTCGTGCTGCTGGGCGGGGCTGAGATCGGCACCGACACGCTGTTGCGCTGGTACGTGCTGCACGTGCTGTTGTTGCCGTTCGTCATCGTGATCTTCATGGCCATCCACTTCTGGCGAGTCCGCAAGGATGGCGGCATGTCGGGGCCGCTGTGATGCGGAGCGCGGCCCCACTGGAGAGATCCACATGACCGAGATCCCCGAACACCTGCGCAAGCGGGCAGAGGAGGCCCGCAGGAAGGCCGAGGCGGCCAAGGGCGGAGGCGCGCCCGCCGCCGATGCGGGCGCCGGCTCCGGAACCGAGGGTGCCGATGCCGGCGCCAGTTCGGGGGGCGCACCCCAGAGCGACGCGGCCAGCCGTATCCCGGCCCACCTGCTCGAGCGCTCCCGCGCCGCCAAGGCGAGGGCCGGCGGTGGCGCGGACGCGGGGGACGAGTCGGGCGGCGGGGGAGGCACGGCAGTCGCCGCTGCGCCGGGGGCCGCCGCGGCGGCGGCTCCGGTGGCGCCGCCGCTGGCTACCGGGCCCGGAGGCCACACGCAGCGGCTGTTGACGGTCGTCAAGTCGGGCTCGATCCAGGACGTCAAGGCCGTGCCGCAGGACAAGGTCCACGTCTGGCCCCACCTGCTGAGCGTCGAGTTCGTGGCGGCCCTGGCCTGCACCGCCTTCGTGCTGGTGTTCTCGACGTTCGTCAACGCTCCGCTGCTCGAGCTGGCCAACGCCAACCAGACGCCCAACCCCTCGAAGGCGCCCTGGTACTTCCTGGGCCTCCAGGAGCTGCTGACCATGTTCCATCCCATGGTCGCCGGCGTGACGATCCCGGGGCTGGGGCTGATCGGCCTGATCCTGGCCCCGTACACCGACCGCAACCCATCCCACAAGCCCGAGGACCGCAAGTTCGCCATCTCCATCTTCACGATCTTCCTGATGTCGTGGACCGTGCTGGTGATGATCGGCTCGTTCTTCCGCGGCCCGGGCCAGAACTTCGTGTTCCCGTGGAACGCCGGCCTGTTCTTCGACCTGTGAGCGACGGGGCGCGCTGGACGTGAGCGAGCGCAGCGAGCGAACCATGAGCACAGTGCATGCGTCGCCGCGTAGCGGCGATGCGCTCATGGGCGGGCCGGGGGCGGGCCGATGAGCGGCACCACCGTCCTCGCCATCGCCATCCCGGCGCTCGTCGTGGCGGCCGGCGTGCTGCTGTTCGCCACCGCCCGCCGTCGCGACACCGGGTCCGCGACCGGGTCGATCAGCCACGAGACGACCAGGCGCGACCGGGGCCCGGTCAGCCTCGACGACGCCAGCGCCCCCATGACCGGCCGCGAGGTGGAGCGGGCGGCCGCGCTGGCCCGCCGCGAGGAGTCGCTGCCGGCGGTCAGGGCGGAGGAGGCACCCGTGGAGTGGGTGCCACCCGACGAGGAGACGCTCGGCGTCACCCGGCGCCAGTTCTTCAACCGCTCGATCGTGTCGCTCTTCGCCTTCAGCAGCCTGGGTCTCGGCGGGGCGATGCTGGCCCAGCTGTGGCCGTCGGGCACCGGCGGGTTCGGCGGCAAGATCCGCGTCGGCAGCGTCGATGACATCAAGAAGGCGATCGACGACGGCAACGGCTTCGCCTACTACCCCGAGGCCCGGATGTGGGTCACCGCCTACCCGTCCGACGCGCTGCCGAAGGCCGAGGCCGTGTACTCGCCCCCCGAGCTGGTGGCGATGCAGGAGGGGATCGTCACCCTGTGGCAGAAGTGCCCGCACCTGGGCTGCCGGGTGCCCCAGTGCGAGACGTCGCAGTGGTTCGAGTGCCCGTGCCACGGCTCGCAGTACAACCAGGTGGGGGAGAAGCGGGGCGGGCCCGCACCGCGGGGGATGGACCGCTTCGCCGCGACCATCGACGGCGGCATCGTGACCGTCGACACCGGCACCTCGGGCCAGATCCAGGGCCCGCCGATCGGTACCAACACCACCGGCCAGGAGGCCGAGGGCCCCCACTGCGTCAGCGGAGGCTCCGAGTAGATGCACGACCTCCTCGCGGGCGTGACCGTGCTCGCCGCCAGCACGGTCACAGTGGTCGGCGCCGTCATCGCGTCGATCATCCTCATCTGCTTCGTCGTCTACCTCATCGTCAACATCCACACCGGGCGGGTGGAGGCCGGCTCCGAGATCGAGCTGGCGCCCAACCGCAAGCCCTACCTCGACGACGAGGAGCTCGAGACCAGCAAGCTCGACCGCACCCTGCGCTGGGCGCTGATCGCGCTGGTCATCGTGGGTGTCGGCCTGCCGCTGTACTGGCTGAATGAGCCGAGCCGGATGTCGGGCGCGATCGAGGGATTCGACGACAAGTTCGTGAGGCGCGGCGAGGAGATCTACACCGAGGGCTCGCAGTGCGAGAACTGTCACGGCCCGGACGGCACCGGCGGCCAGGCCCCGTACACGATCACGGACGCCGAGAACCGATTCGTCGCCCAGGTCAACTGGCGGGCGCCGGCGCTCAACACCGTCCTGCTCCGCTACAGCCGGGACGAGGTCACCTTCGTCATCAACTACGGGCGCCCGTTCTCGCCCATGCCGGGCTGGGGCGCATCGGTCAACAAGGGTCCGCTCAACGAGCAGCAGATCTCCAACGTGGTCGACTACCTCGGGTCCATCCAGCTCTCCCCCGAGGAGGCCCAGCGCGAGGCCCAGGTCGCCCTCGCCGAGGAGCTGGGGCTGATCGAGGAGGGCGAGTCGGACGACGACGTGATCGACGCCGCCCTGGAGCGGATCGACTACCAGGACACGGAGACGGGCAAGGCCCTGTTCAACCTCGAGGTGGCCGGCGGCGCCTACGCCTGCGCCCGCTGCCACACTCGGGGCTGGTCGATCATCCCCGACAGCGTCGAGCCCGCCGACGCCGACCTCAGCGCTTACGCAGGGTTCCCCGACGGCAGCGGCGCCCTCGGACCCAACCTCACCGGCGGGCTCGTCCCCAAGCAGTTCGCTTCGGTCGAGGAGCTGGCGCTGTTCGTGAGCACCGGCAGCGTCGAGGGTGAGGCCTACGGCAACAACGGCATCGGCAGCGGCAAGATGCCCGGCTTCGGCGACAACCCCAACACCGAGAACGTCGAGGGCGACGGGATGATGACCGCCGAGATGATCGAGGCCATCGCCCGCTACGAGGCCAGCCTGCCCCCGGCCCAGACCACGACCAACGCGCCGCGCCCCGGGCCGTCGGACTCGTCGGCGTCGTCCGGTGGGGAGGGCTGACGATGGCGCTGCTCCCCACCGTCGTGGCCGGGATCGCCTGGGACCCGCAGATCCGGGGCATCCTCGCCGTCCTCGCGGGCGTCATCGTGCTAGGCGGCGGCGTCTACCTGGTGCTGGCGACGGACCTGGCGGCGCGGCTCGGCTTCCTGGTGATCCTCACGGCGCTGTTCGGGTGGATGACCATCCACGGGCTGGTGTGGTGGCTGTACCCCCCGGGGCAGGGCCCCATCGGCAAGATCCCGGCCTGGGAGGTCGAGGAGATCAACCACGGCGACCTGTCGCAGGCGCTGCTCGACGAGGCGCACGACCTCGATACCTCGGGCCTGCCGTCCGCCGAGGAGATCAACGACGCCACGGACGCCGAGGTCTTCGACATCAACAACGGATTCGCCGACCAGCTAAACGAGTGGGAGCTCCTGGCGGCCTCCGACGCCTCCCGCGCCGAGGCGCAGTCGACGGCGGACGCCACCCTCGCCGAGGGCGTGATCCCGGGCCTGGAGGAGACCAGCAGCTACGTGCACCTCTACACGTTCGAGACCGGCGGCAAGCCCGAACGCGAGAGCGACGGCGTCTGGGACCGGGTGACCAACCGGATCACCAACACGCTGCGCATCACCAGCCCGCCCCACTACGCGCTCGTCCAGATCCAGCCGGCGATCCCCCAGGAGGAGGTGGTCGGGCAGGCTCCGCCGCCGCCCGAGGCCGACCCCGACGCCGAGGTGATCTCGATCGTGATGGTGCGCGACCTCGGCCAGCGCCGCCTGGTGCCGGCGCTCATCACGCTGGGTTCGGGGCTGATGTTCGGGCTGCTGTGCGCCATGCTTCACGCGCGCGACCGCGTGGTTGCCGAACACCGCTCGGCGCCCCTGCCGGCCCCAACCGGAGGGGGGTAACCGATGGGCCAGTATCTCCCCGTCGTCGCCCTGGCGGTCCTCGCCGCGGCCTTCGCCGCGATCAGCCTGGTGATGTCGCGGCTGCTGGCCCCCCGCCGGCCGAGCGCCGCCAAGCGCGCGCCCTACGAGTCCGGCATCCTCCCCACCCGCGAGCCCCCCGAGCGCTTCCCGGTGCGCTTCTACCTGGTGGCGATGATCTTCATCGTGTTCGACGTCGAGATCATCCTCCTGTTCCCGTGGGCCGTCATCTACCGGAACCTCGGTGCCTTCGGGTTGGTCGAGGTCCTGCTCTTCTCGGCGGCCGTGTTCGTGAGCTTCGTGTACCTGATCAGCAACGGCGCGCTCGACTGGGGACCGCGGAACCGGGCCCGTCCCGCCTCCCCGATGGTGTCGCCCGAGCGGACGACCCGCACCACGATCCGGCGCGTCGGCCTCGACGGTCGCCCCGAGGGCGACGAAGCCGGCGAGCCCGTCGAGCCCGCGGCGGCCCGGGCGGCCGGGGGAGCGGAGGACACCCTCCCGGAGGGAGAGGAGGTGGCATAGGTGGGCTGGGACATGAAGCGGGGACTTGAGGGCCTCGACTACAACATCTTCACTGCCAAGGTCGAGGACCTGGTCAACTGGTCGCGCCGGCGCTCCTTCTGGGGCGTGACCTTCGGCCTCGCGTGCTGCGCGCTGGAGATGATGGCGGCCGGCGCCTCCCACTACGACCTCGGCCGCTTCGGCATGGAGGTGTTCCGGGCGTCACCACGCCAGAGCGACCTCATGATCGTGGCCGGCCGCCTGTCGCAGAAGATGGCGCCCGTGCTGCGCCAGGTCTACGACCAGATGATGGAGCCCAAGTGGGTGCTGTCGATGGGGGTGTGCGCCAGCTCCGGCGGGATGTTCAACAACTACGCGCTGGTCCAGGGGGTGGACCAGATCGTGCCCGTGGACGTCTACGCGCCCGGATGCCCGCCCGGTCCCGAGACGCTGATCCATGCCATCAACACCATCCACGAGCAGATCCAGAACGGGGAGCTCCTGCGCCGCCGCGAGGCCCGCGGCCAGGGCGCAGGCGCCGGCGTGGTGGTCGAGCAGCGCGACGGCCAGCTCGAGCCGGCGACCGCCGCCTCGCCGGGCGGAGGGCGCTGAGGCGGTCCCATGTCCGACACCGAGGCCATGTCCGGGTTCCAGGAAGAGTCGGTCGCAGACGAGACCGGAGCGGCGCCGACGTCCGAGGCGGAGACCCGCTTCGGTGTTCGCGCGACCTCGAGCAGGGGCCAGCAGGTGCTGCACCCGAGCCGCGACGAGCTCGTCGACCTCGTCAGGACGTTGCGGGACGACGAGGGCTACCGGGTCTGCATCGACCTCACCGCCGTCGACTACCTCGCGTACGAGGCGCCGCGTCGGCTGCCCCCCGACGTCGCACCGGAGCGGTTCGAGGTGGTCGTCGGGTTGCTGGCCCTCGACAGCCACGAGCGCCTGCGCCTGCGGGTCCAGGTGCCCGCCGACGACGCCACGTGCCCGACCCTGTTCGACGTGCATCCCGGCACCGAAGCCCTCGAGCGCGAGGTCTACGACATGTACGGCATCGAGTTCACCGGCCATCCCGACCTGAGCCGGATCCTCATGCCGGAGGACTGGGACGGCTTTCCGCTGCGCAAGGACCATCCGGTGGGGGCGATCCCGGTGCAGTTCAAGGGCGTGCAGAACGCCAGGTGATGCGGAGTTGATGCCGTGACCTCCAGCCCGACGCCCACCCGCCGCCCCGTGACGGCGCCGGTCTCTGACCGACCCGAGCTTCCGACCGACGCCACCGTCCGGACGTACGAGGGATCCCAAGAGCTCACGCCCCGCAAGGGTGCGGGCGCCGCCGAGCTGCTGCGCGAGGTGGGTTCGGTGCTGCGGATGTCCGAGGCCGAGGTGGCGGCCCTGGCCGACGAGCAGCCCACCGAGGACCAGACGATGATCCTCAACATGGGCCCGCAACACCCGTCCACGCACGGCGTGCTCCGGCTCATGCTGGAGCTCGAGGGCGAGACGGTGCTGCGCAGCAAGCCGGTCATCGGCTACCTGCACACGGGCATGGAGAAGACCGGGGAGACGCTCACCTATCTCCAGGGCCCCACCAACGTGACTCGGATGGACTACGCCTCGCCGCTCTTCAACGAGCTGGTGTTCTCGCTCGCGACCGAGACGCTGCTCGGCATCGACGGCGACATCCCGCCCCGGGCGCAGTGGATCCGCATGTTGCTGTGCGAGCTCAACCGCATGTCGTCGCACCTGCTGTTCCTGGCCACCAACGGCCTGGACCTGGGTGCGGTGTCGATGATGCTGTTCGGCTGGCGCGAGCGGGAAGAGACACTGCGCCTGCTGGAGATGATCACGGGCCTGCGGATGAACCACAACTTCATCCGGCCGGGCGGGGTGGCCGCGGACCTGCCCGACGGCTGGCGCGACGGTGTGCTGCGCGTGCTCGACCTGTGCGCCCCCCGGCTCGACGAGTACGACGAGCTGCTCACGGGCCAGCCCATCTACCGCGCCAGGCTCCAGGGCGTGGGCGTCATCACCGCGGAGGAGGCCATCGCCCTCGGCGCCACCGGGCCGATCCTGCGGTCCACCGGCCTGCCGTGGGACCTGCGCAAGGACATGCCGTACCTGTTCTACGACCAGGTCGAGTTCGCGGCGGTCGTCGGCAGCTACGGTGACGCGTTCGACCGCTACGCCATCCGGCTCAACGAGGTGCGGGAGTCGATGGCGATCGTGCGCCAGATCCTCGACGCGCTGCCGGCGGGCGACTACCGCATCCAGGATCGCAAGGTGACGCCGCCGCCCCGCGCCCGCATCGACGAGTCAATGGAAGCCCTGATCCACCACTTCAAGATCTTCACCGAGGGCTTCAGGGTGCCCGAGGGCGAGGTGTACTGCGCCGTCGAGAGCCCACGCGGCGAGCTGGGCTGCTACATGGTGTCCGACGGCAGCGCCGTCCCCTACCGCATGCGGATCCGGGGCCCGTCGTTCGTCAACGTCCAGGCGCTACCCCACATGCTGCGCGGCGGGCTGATCGCCGACGCGGTGGCGGTCATCTCGTCGGTCGACCCGATCATGGGGGAGACCGACCGGTGAGCACGAGCGACCAGCGAGTGCACGGGCCCGAGCGGCCCGGCGCGAAGCGCCGAGAGCGGGTAATAGGGCGTCGGAGCCCGAGCGGCCCGTCGGCGAAGCCGACAAGAGCGGGGTGCAAGTGATGTCACGGTTCACGTCCGAGAACACGGCGGTGGCCGACGACATCATCGCCCGCTACCCGAGGGCGCGGTCGGCGATGGTCCCGCTCCTCCACCTGGCGCAGGAGCAGGACGGCTACCTCACGGACGAGGCGATGGAGCACATCGCCGAGCTCGTGGACGTGACCCCGGCCGAGGTGCTGGGCACGGCGTCGTTCTACGAGATGTTCAAGCGGGAGCCGGTGGGCGACTACGTCGTCACGGTGTGCACGAACATCTCCTGCCTCCTGCTCGGCGGCGAGGAGCTTCTCCACCACCTCGAGCACCGGCTCGTGATCAAGGCAGGCAGCACCACCCCCGACGGCAAGTTCACGCTCGAGGACGTCGAGTGCATCGCGGCCTGCAGTGAGGCCCCGTGCATGCAGGTGAACTACCGCTACTTCCATCGCGTCGAGCTCGACGAGGTCGACGAGCTGGTCGACGACCTGCGCGCCGGCAAGCTGGCGCACGAGGTCCCCCGCCACGGGACGCTCAGCCGGGTCCGCCAGCAGCTTCCCGAGGACCGGGCGGGCAACGCCCCGCCGGACCGTAACGTGGAGCCCCCGTGGCTGGCCCGCAACCGCCGGGCCGAGAGCGAGGGGAACGGCGAGGGCGCAGACGACGGCGCCGGCGAAGGCGGGAAGTCGTCGTGACCGGACGCCATGGGTTCCAACCGATCCAGCCCGAGGCCATAGGTTCCGGAGTCGGAACCCATCGCCTCGCTCGCGGTCGGAGGGAACCCATTCCCTCGGGTCGATCCCGGGCCTCGACGGAAGCCGCCCGATGAACGCCAACGCTGACGCCAACGCCAAGTCGGTCCCGAGCATCCTCCGCACCCGCTGGGACCTCGCCGACGGTCACACCCTCGAGCGCTACCTCGACACCGGCGGCTACGAGGGGCTCCGGCGGGCACTGTCCGCCATGACGCCCGACGAGGTCACCGAGGAGGTCAAGGCGGCGAGCCTGCTGGGCCGCGGTGGTGCGGGCTTCCCCGCGGGCGTGAAGTGGGGCTTCGTCCCGCCGGGCGTCTTCCCCCGCTACCTGGTCGTCAACGGCGACGAGTCCGAGCCGGGCACCTACAAGGACCGGATCATCATGGAGCGCGACCCCCACCTCCTCATCGAGGGCGCGCTCATCACCTGCTACGCCATCGGTGCCGCGCAGGCGTTCCTCTACGTGCGCGGCGAGATGGCCCTGGCGCAGGAACGCATCGCCCAGGCGCTCAACGATGCGTACGCCGCCGGCTACATCGGTCGGAACATCTTGGGCCACGAGGACTTCGCCGTCGACGTGATCCTCACGTGGGGCGCCGGCGCGTACATCGTGGGCGAGGAGACGGCCCTCATCGAGTCGCTCGAGGGCTACCGGGGGATGCCCCGCCTCAAGCCCCCGTACTTCCCGGCGGCCAAGGGCCTCTACATGCAGCCGACCGTCGTCAACAACATCGAGACGCTGGCCAACCTGCCGTGGATCGTCAACAACGGCGGCGCCGCCTTCGCCGCCCTCGGGGCGGACAAGAGCCTCGGCACCCGCCTGTTCACGGTGTCCGGACACGTCAACCGGCCCGGCGTGTACGAGGTCGAGTTCGGGACCACCACCTTCCGGGAGCTGCTCTACGGCGAGCACTATGGCGACGGCATCCGCCACGACAACCGGCTGAAGGCGTTCATCCCCGGCGGGGTGTCGGCGCCGTGGTTCTTCGAGGAGCACCTCGACCTTCCGCTCGAGACCGGTGCTGTCGGGGCCGCGGGGTCCATGCTCGGCTCCGGCGCCATCGTGGTGATGGACGAGACCACCGACGTCGTCAAGGCCGCGTGGCGCATCGTGCGGTTCTTCGCCCGCGAATCGTGCGGCAAGTGCACGCCGTGCCGCGAGGGCGCCACCTGGCTCGAGCGGATCCTGCGCCGCATGCTCGACGGCTCCGGCCGGCCCAGCGACGTCGACAAGCTGCTCGACATCTGCGACAACATCAGCCCGCAGATCACCTGGCCGCCGAAGCAGACCACCATCTGCCCGCTCGGACCCTCGGCGGTCTCGCCCATCGCCTCGGCGGTGATGCGCTTCCGAGACGAATTCTTCGCCTACTGCGGCGGCGGGGAGATCACGGTCCCGGTCCAGGGCAAGGCCTACCTGTCGACGCCTCCGGCCGTCGGAGCAAGCCAGTGACGGACACCACCGACGCCGCCCGCGAGTCGCCGCCCACCCTGGCGGTGACCATCGACGGCCGCACGATCACCGCCGCCAAGGGCGAGCTGGTGATCGACGCCGCCGAGCGCAACGGCGTCTACATCCCCCGGTTCTGCTACCACCCCCGGATGCGGCCCGTGGGGATGTGCCGCATGTGCATCGTCGACATCGACACGGGACGCGGTGCCGCACTCCAGCCGTCGTGCATGATCGAATGCGCCGACGGCATGGTCGTCTCGACGGGATCACCCGCGACGCGCAAGGCGCAGGAGGGTGTGCTCGAGTTCCTGCTCATCAACCACCCGCTCGACTGCCCCGTGTGCGACAAGGGCGGCGAGTGCCCGCTGCAGGATCAGACCATGTCGCACGGGCCCGGCGAGAGCCGCTTCATCGAGGAGAAGCGCCACTTCGAGAAGCCGATCCCGATCAGCGACCTGGTCATGCTCGACCGCGAGCGCTGCATCCTGTGCGACCGCTGCACCCGCTTCGCCGCCGAGGTGGCCGGCGACCCGCTGATCAGCTTCCTGGACCGCGGCAACGAGACCCAAGTCAACACCTTCCCCGGGGATCCCTTCGCCAGCTACTTCAGCGGCAACACCGTGCAGATCTGCCCGGTGGGGGCGCTGACCGCCACGCCCTACCGCTTCAAGGCCCGGCCCTGGGACCTCGAGCAGGTCGAGTCGACGTGCACCAGCTGCTCGGTCGGCTGCCGGGTGGTGATCCAGTCGAGCCGCAACCAGGTGCTGCGCTACCTGGGGGTCGACGTCGACGCCGTCAACTGGGGATGGCTCTGCGACAAGGGGCGCTTCGACTTCGAGGCGGTCAGCTCGTCGGAACGGCTGGCGGACCCGCTGGTGCGGGACGAGGGCCTGTTGCTCAGGACCGCCACCTGGAACGACGCAGTCCGGCGAGCCGCGGCATCGATCCAGGAGGGGCTGGAGCGCAGCGGGCCCGGAGGGTTCGCGGTGCTCGGGGGCTCCAGGCTCACGAACGAGGACGCCTACGCCTGGGTGAAGCTCGCCAAGGGCATCATCGGCTCGGACAACGTCGACGCCCAGCTGGGCGACGGACTGCCGGCCGAAGCCGTGCTCGGTCTGCCCCCGGCCACCATCGACGACGCCTGCCGGCCCGGCGGGGTGGTCCTGCTCCTGGCGCCCGACCCCAAGGAAGAGCTGCCGGTGCTCTTCCTGCGGCTGCGTCACGCGGTGCTCAACGACGACGTCAAGATCGTCGAGCTGGCGGCGACCGAGACCGGCACCACGGACCTGGCGGCCCACTCGCTCCGCTACCGGCCGGGGCACGCGCTGGCCCTCGTGCGGGCGCTGCTGGCGCCAGGCGACGCCGACGAGGAGGTGGCCGGCGTGGCCCCGGAGGCCATCGTGGCGGCGGCGTCGCTGCTGGCCGAGCGGTCGGTCACGGTCGTGCTCGGCCGGGCCAACCTCGCCGAGGGCGCCAAGTCGATCGCCGCCGCCGCCAGCGCCATCCACGAGGCGCACCCCCAGGTCAGGTTCCTGTCGGCGCTGCGGCGGGCCAACGTGCGAGGCGCCCTCGAGCTGGGCATGGCGCCGGGTGTGCTGCCGGGGCGGGTCACGCTCCAGGCAGGTCGCAGCTGGTTCGCCGACCACTGGCCCACCGTCCCCGAGGCGAAGGGGCTCGACGCCGCCGGGATCCTGCGAGCGGCGTCGGAGGGCAAGATCGACACGCTGGTGTTCCTCGGCGCGGACCCGCTGGCGGACTTTCCGGACCGTGACCTCGCCGAACGCGGGGTCGCCGGAGCCCGGACCGTGATCGCCTGCGACCAGTTCCTCACCGAGTCGGTCAGGCAGGCCGACGTGGTCATTCCCGCCGCCGGCTACGCCGAGGTCGACGGGACGACGACCAACCTCGAGGGCCGCGTCTCGACCCTGGCCCAGGTGGTCACGCCCCCCGGGACCGCCCAGCCCGACTGGGCGATCGCCGCCGACCTGGCCTTCCGGCTCGGCGCCGACCTGGGACTCGAGTCGATCGAGCAGATCGGCGAGGAGATCGAGCGGGTCGCCCCGGCGTTCTCGGGGCTGCTCCACGACCTCGCGGCTCCCAGCGGCGAGGACGGTGTGCTGGTCTCCTTGCGCTCGCGGACCAACGGCGAGACCGACGAACCTGCCGCGGAATCGGTTGCCGGGGCCACCGATCCCGCGGCAGCAATCGTTGGGGTCTCGTTGCCCGACTGGCGGGTCATCGAACCGCCGCTGCTCGACGCCTATTCGCTGCGGCTGGTCGTGCGCCGGAAGCTCTACGACCGGGGCACGCTGGTGCAACAGTCCCCGTCGCTGGCCGGCCTGGCCGAGCGGGCGACGCTGCGGCTGCACCCCCAGGACTTCGACCGGCTCGGCATCGTGCCCGGCGACGACGTGCGCGTCACCTCCAGCCGTGGCCACGTCACGGTGGCGGCCCGGTCCGACCCCACCGTGCCCCGGGGCGTGGCCGTGCTCGACGCCAACAAGGCCGGCGGGCGGGCCAACGTGCTGATCGACGCCAACACCCCGGTCACCGACGTGCGGGTGGAGCGGCCATGATGCTTCGACTCGCAACCGGAGGTTGCTCGCCGAGATTTGGGCCGCCGCCGGTCGGCGGCGTCGTTCCCCAGTCGCTCGACCGGCAGAGCCGGCTTCGCCCGTCCGCGCCCTTCCGCTCACGGGTCCTGTCGCCTCCGGTGCGGGGCCTGCCGCCCTCTGCGCGACAGCGCCTCGAGCGGCCCCGCGTCCTCAGCGCCACCCGCTCGCTACCCGCCCTTCGCCGGAGGCAGCATGCGGCCTCGGCCTGCGGCCGAGTCGAGGTGTTTTCGTGATCGCGCTGGATCCGCTGTTGGAGGGCGGGATCGGGCTCGCCGAGGTCCTCATCGTCGTGCTCAAGACGGTGGTGGCGTTCGGGCTGCTGCTCGGGTCCGTCATCCTGATGATCTGGTTCGAGCGGAAGATCCTCGGCGACCTGCAGAACCGCATCGGGCCCAACAAGGCCGGGCCCTGGGGGATGCTCCAGACGTTGGCCGACGGGATGAAGCTGATCCTCAAGGAGGACAACATCCCCGACAAGGCCGACCGCCGGGTCTTCATCCTGGCGCCGTTCCTGTCGGCGGTGCCGGCGTTCGTCACGTTCGCCGTGATCCCCATCGCCGGCGCGTTCGACGGTGACGACGACGGGGTCGTGAGCCTGTTCGGGCACGACACCTATCTCCAGCTGGCCGACCCACCGATCGGCGTGCTGCTGATCCTGGCCATGTCGTCGATCGCCATCTACGGGGTGATGCTGGCCGGCTGGTCGTCGGGGTCGAAGTACCCGCTCCTCGGATCGGTGCGGGGAGCGGCCCAGATGGTCAGCTACGAGGCCGCCCTCGGCCTGGCCACCGTCGCCGTGGTCATGCTGGCCGGGTCGCTGTCGACGCACGAGATCGTGGCCACGCAGGCGGGCAACGGCTACGACCTGTTCGGCGCGATCCCGATCCCTCGCTGGAACGTCATCGCCACCGGGCTGGTGCCGTTCGTCATCTTCTTCATCGCCGGCACCGCCGAGCTCAACCGACCCCCGTTCGACCTGGTGGAGGCCGAGCAGGAGCTGGTGGGCGGCTTCCACACCGAGTACTCGTCGTTCCGCTTCGCGCTCTTCTACCTGGCCGAGTTCATGAACACGATCACGATGTCGGCGATCATGGTCGTGCTGTTCTTCGGCGGCCCGGCCGGGCCGACGTTCGACGTGCTGCCGGGCTGGCTGTGGGGGTTGATCTGGTTCTCGGTGAAGCTGATCGTGTTCCTGTTCGTGCAGGTGTGGATCCGCGCCACTCTGCCGCGCTTCCGCTACGACCAGCTCATGAACCTGGGCTGGAAGGCGCTCATCCCGCTGGCGCTCGGCTGGGTGTTGTTGCTCGGGGCCATCAACATCGGCCGCGACGCCGACTGGAACATGGCAGCCGTGGTGGGCGTGTCGTTCGTGGCGCTGGTGGTCGGGTACATGGGCCTGGCCGGCGCCGTCGCCATCGCCCAACGCCGCGAAGAGTCCCGATCCGAAGAGGTGATTGGCTGATGGGCTACCTCGACGGGTTCAAGGTCACGTTCCGCAAGCTGTTCGAGGAGCGGCTCACCAAGGACTACGTGAAGGACAAGGGTGGCAAGCGCGCCAAGCCCACCCGCCTCCACGGGCGTCACGTCCTCAATCGATACGAGGACGGGATGGAGAAGTGCATCGGTTGCGAGCTGTGCGCCGGCGTGTGCCCGGCCCGCTGCATCTACGTGCGCGGCGCCGACAACCCGCCCGAGGATCCGGTCTCGCCCGGCGAGCGCTACGGCTACATCTACGAGATCAACTACCTCCGCTGCATCCACTGCGACCTGTGCGTGGAGGCGTGCCCGACGGAGGCGATCACCGAGACGAAGCTGTTCGAGTTCAGCTTCAGCAATCGCCAGGACGCCATCTACACGAAGGCCGAGTTGATGGTCGACGACGAGGGCAAGCCCAAGCAGCTTCCCTGGGAGGACTGGACCGACGCCGACGAGATCGTGCCCCACACTTCCGCCTGGGTGCGGGCGACGTCGCCGTCGGGCGCGGCGGCGTACGAAGGCCGGGTCGCGTGGTCGGGCGAGCTCGGCTTCGGTGTGCGGCCGCCGGAGGTCGGCCAGTCACGCCCGGAGAGCGAGGTCGACACCCACGAGGCCGACGTCATCCTGAGCCACCCGGGCGAGCCGGGCGGCCACCCGGTCGACACGCCCATCGAGGAGCTCGGCCGCGTCGGCGAGCCGCCCGCGCCCGACGAGGGTGGCGAGCAGCGCGACGGCGGCGAGGAGGCGCACCACTGATGGAGTCGCCCGCCGCCACGGTGTTGGACAGCTCATTGGATGCGACCGACGCCGTCGCGCCCGTGGCAGCACCCGACGAGCGGGGTCCTACAAGTGCCAGAGGCGGCGAAGGCGCAGGCGCCGCAGCCTTGCCGGAGGCAACGAGACGGTGATCGAGCTCATCGTCTTCGCGGTCGCGGGCGCCGCCTGCCTGGCCGGGGCCATCGGCGTCGTGGCCAGCAGCAACCCGGTGCACGCAGCGCTGTCCCTGGTGGGGACGCTGTTCGGCATCGCCGTGCTGTTCGTTGCCCAGGAGGCCAACTTCCTGGCCGCGGTCCAGGTCATCGTCTATGCCGGCGCCATCGTCGTCCTGTTCCTCTTCGTGATCATGCTGTTGGGCGTCGACCGGACCGACAACCTGCGCGTGGAACCGCTGGGCGGCGGCCAGCGGGTCACGGCGGCAGTGGTGGCCCTGGGCGTCCTGGGCCTGGTGCTGGCCACACTGGCCAGCACCGATTGGGAAGCGACCGGGGTGGTGGGCGAGTTCGACGAGACCGTTCCCGACATCAACCAGCTGGGCGAGGCGCTGTTCACCCGCTACCTCTACGCGTTCGAGATCACGTCCATCCTGCTGGTGGTCGCGGTTGTGGGCGCCGTGCTGCTCGCCCGGCGGGTGCGGCGGGAGGAGGAGATCGTCGACCCGGGCCAGGCTGAGCGCCAAGCCGAGATCACCGAGCGGATCGCCAGGGCCGAGGCCCGTGCCGCCCACACCGACGGGGCGCGCGACGGCGCCGCCGCGGACGACGCCGAGGCCGAGCCCGCTACCGAGCCCGCCCCCGCCCAGGAGGTGGGATCGTGATCGGCGCCGTCGAGGTCACGCCGGCGTGGTACCTGGTCCTGGGTGCGGCATTGTTCTCGATCGGCACCTTCGGGCTGCTGATCCGCCGCAATCCACTCGTGATGTTCATGTGCATCGAGCTGATGCTCAATGCCGTGACCCTCACCTTCGTCACGTTCTCGCGCATGGTGCGCGACACAGGGGGACTGTCGATCGTGGTGTTCGTGCTCGTGGTGGCCGCGGCCGAGGTCGTGGTGGGACTGGCCATCATCGTCGCCCTGCTGCGCAAGCGACCGGGCGCCACCGCCGACGACGTGGCGATCTTGGAGGGTTGAACCCGCCGTGCTCGACGCCGTCTGGTTGATCCCCGCGCTGCCCCTGGCCGGATTCGTGATCCTGCTGGTTGCGGGAAAGCGCCTGGGCGAGCCCGCCGCCGGCTGGCTCGCGACCGTGATGTGTGCCGGCAGCTTCGCCGCCTCGGTGGTGGTGTACGTGGGCCTGCTGGGCGAGGACGAGGAGGGCCGGCAGTTCACCCAGACCCTGTTCGAGTGGGTGCCGGCGGGCGGGCTGCGGGTCGACATCGGGTTCCTGGCCGACCCGCTGTCGATCACGATGGCGCTCTTCGTCACCGGTGTGAGTGCCCTCATCCACATGTACGCGATCGGCTACATGCACGGCGACGCGGACTTCTCCAAGTTCTTCGTCTACATGAACCTGTTCGTCTTCTCGATGCTCATGCTGGTGCTGGGCAGCAACCTGCTGGTCACCTTCCTGGGCTGGGAGGGCGTGGGCGCCTGCTCCTACTGGCTGATCTCGTTCTGGTTCTCCTCCGAGGCCAACGCCACCGCCGGCAAGAAGGCCTTCATCACCAACCGCGTCGGCGACTGGGGCTTCCTGCTGGCAATGCTCCTGGCCTTCGCCACGGTGGGGACGCTCAACTACGAGGGGCTCTTCGCCAGCGTCCCAACCATCGCGCCCGTCACCGCCACGGCCATCGGGTTGCTGCTGTTCCTCGGTGCCGTCGGCAAGTCGGCGCAGATACCGCTGTACATCTGGTTGCCAGACGCGATGGCCGGCCCGACCCCGGTCTCGGCCCTCATCCACGCCGCCACCATGGTGACCGCCGGCGTGTTCCTGATGACCCGGGTCAACCCGATCCTGGGTGCCGGCTACGACTGGGTGCCCGACGTCATCGCGTGGGTCGGAGTGATCACCGCCTTCGTGGCCGCCACCATCGCCATCGCCCAGAACGACATCAAGAAGGTGCTCGCCTACTCGACGGTGAGCCAGCTCGGCTACATGTTCCTCGCCGTGGGGGTCGGCGCCTACGTGGCCGCCATCTTCCACATGATCGCCCACGCGTTCTTCAAGGCCCTGCTGTTCCTCGGCGCCGGCTCGGTGATCCACGGCATGGACGGCGAGCAGGACATGCGCCGCATGGGCGGGCTGCGCAAGTTCATGCCGTTGACGGCGGTCACGTTCATGGTCGGCTGGCTGGCGATCGCGGGCGTGCCACCGTTCGCTGGCTTCTGGTCGAAGGACGACATCCTGCTGTTCGCCTGGGGCAGTGGTGGCGCCGATGGGAAGGTGCTGTGGGCCATCGGGCTCGTAACCGCATTGCTCACCGGCTACTACATGAGCCGCCAGGTGTTCATGGTGTTCTTCGGCGAGCCCCGTTGGCGGGACGCGGAGGCCGCCGGCGTTGGCGAGGCGGAGCCGGCACTGGTGGGGTCGGGCGGCGCGTCCGGTGGCGCCATCACGCCGGGCGCCGCCGGCGATGCCGGCGAGGCAACGGTGGCGACGCACCCGGGCACCGCAGTTGGCTCGCACGGTCCCACGAGCGAGCACGCCGAGCCCCACGAGTCGCCCTGGATCATGACGACGCCGCTCGTCGTGCTCTCGATCCTCTCCATCGTCGGGGGCGTGATCAACCTGCCGTTCAACGAGCGCGTTGACTTCCTCGAGGACTTCCTCCACCCCGTGCTGGGCGTGAACGAGGCGGAGATCGCGGTGTCCACCACGGCGAAGGTCGCCCTCGCGGCGGTCGCCATCGGAGCCGGGCTGGTGGGTATCGCCCTCGCCTCGGTCGTCTACCTACGCAGGCGGGTGCGTGCCGCAGAGCCCAAGGTGCTGGCGCACGCCTGGTACTACGACGAGGAGGTCACGGCGTTCATGGGCGGACCGGGCCGGAAGTCGTTCGACGCCATCGCCTGGTTCGACGCCCACATCATCGACGGCGCGGTGAACGGTGTGGCCACCGTGGTCCGCGGCCTCGGTGGGCGACTGCGGCCGGTGCAGTCGGGCTTCGTCCGCTCCTATGCCCTGGGCGTGACGGTCGGGGTGGTGGCCGTCCTCGGCTACTTCATCACGAGGGTGTCGTTCTAATGGGGGCGCTGCGCCCGACCACACCCCGCTCACGGGTCCTGTCGCCTCCGGTGCGGGCCTACTGCCGCCGGCGCCAGCAAGCGCCGGCAGCGGCCCGGATCCTCGGCGCCACCCGTTCGCTCCCGCCCTGCATCGCCGGCGCCTATGGCCTCGGCCTTCGGCCGAGTCGAGGTATCCGATGAGCCCGGTGGTGTTGGCGCAGGAGGGGGCGTCCGACTTCCCGGTACTGACCGCGCTCGTCCTGGTGCCGGCGGTGGGAGCGCTGGCGGTGGCCGTGATCCCGCGGGCGCGGGCCGAGCTGCACCGCGGCGTGGCGCTGCTGTTCTCGTCCGCCGCCGGGGCGCTGGCGATCTACGTGCTGGCGGCGTTCGACAAGAACGACGCCGGGATGCAGTTCGAGGTCAACCGCTCGTGGGTCGCCGACTTCGGCATCTCCTGGCACCTGGGGGTCGACGGCATCTCGCTGTTCCTCGTCGTGTTGACCGGCGTGCTGTTCCCGCTCGCGCTGCTGGGATCGACACCGTCGCACGACGCCAAGCCCTACTACGCGTGGCTGCTGCTGCTCGAGGCCGGTTGCCTGGGCGTGTTCGTGGCGCTCGACCTCTTCCTGTTCTTCGTGATGTTCGAGATCGTGCTGGTGCCGATGTACTTCCTCATCGGCGGCTGGGGCTATGCGCGGCGGGTGTACGCCGCCATCAAGTTCTTCCTATTCACGATGTTCGGGTCGGCGTTGATGCTGGTCGGCATCGTCGCCCTCGCGTACCTCAACCGCGACGCCGTCGAGGACCGCAACCGCGCCGAGGCCGCCGAGCTGCTGGCCGAGCAGGGCGATCAGCAGGCGGTGCCGCCCGCCGTGCAGCAACGGGTCGAGGAGCTGCAGGCCGACGTGCCGCTGAGCTTCGATCTGGTCGAGATCGCAGAGGGTCGGACCGTGACCGACGACTCCAGCGGTGCCAACCCGTTCGATTGGACCGCGGCCCGCTGGATCTTCCTGGCCTTCGCCCTGGCGTTCGCGGTCAAGGTGCCGCTGTTCCCGCTCCACACGTGGCTTCCCGACGCCCACACCGAGGCACCCACGGCGGGATCGGTGATCCTGGCCGGGGTGCTGCTGAAGCTGGGCACCTACGGCCTGCTGCGCTTCGGGCTCTACCTGTTCCCCGACGCCGCGTCGTTCTTCGCGCCCACTCTCGTGACCCTGGGCGTGATCGGCATCGTGTACGGCGCCATCGTCGCCACCATGCAGCGGGACCTGAAGCGGTTGGTCGCCTACTCGTCGGTGGCCCACCTCGGGTTCATCGTGCTCGGCATCTTCGCCATCACCACCCAGGGGCTGCAGGGCGGCCTGATCCAGAGCGTCAACCACGGCCTCTCGACCGGCGCCCTGTTCCTGCTGGTCGGCATGATCTCCGACCGGCGGCACACCCGCGAGATCGTCGCCCTCAAGGGATTGCAGAAGGCGGCACCGATCTTCGCCGCCGTCTTCACGGTGGTGATGATGTCGTCGATCGGGCTGCCGGGGCTCAACGGGTTCGTGGGCGAGTTCCTGGTCCTGATCGGTTCGTTCCTCACCCGGCGATGGTGGGCGGTCGTGGCTGCGACCGGGGTGATCCTGGCCGCTCTCTACCTGCTGTGGGCGTTCCAGCGCGTCTTCCACGGCGAACCCAATGACGACAACCGCCACTTCCCCGAGATCAACTGGCGCGAGGGGCTGGTGATGGCGCCGCTGCTGGGGCTGATCGTGTTCCTGGGCATCTACCCCAAGCCCGTGCTCGAACGCATGCAGCCATCGGTCGACCGCCTGATCGAGCACGTCGAGGCGAACAGCGACTACACCGAGCCGCCGGTGGCGACGGAGGGACCGCTGGTGACCGCCGGCGACGAGGCGCCGGACGAGGAGGCCGGCGGATGATCGGCATCCTGGGATCGCTCGCCCAGCCCCTGCCGGTCGATCCCGTGGCGATCGAGCGACCCGGCGTCGACTGGGGCGCGCTCGCGCCGATGTTGGTGTTGGTCGGCGGCGCGTTGGCCCTGATGCTGGTGTCCTCGTTCGTGTCCAGCCGCCGCTCGACCGTCGGTTACACGATCTTCACGTGCCTGGTCGGGCTGGGGGCCATCGGCGCCGCCATCCCGCTGTGGATCGAGGTCACCGACGAAGAACGGGGACCCTTCTCGACCCTCGCCGGGTCCGTCGGCGTCGACGGGTTCTCCACGTTCGTGACCTTCCTGCTCGGTGCGGCCGTGGTGCTGGCGGCGCTGTTCATCGACGACTACCTGCGGCGCGAGCAGCTCGAGGGCGTCGAAGCGTATGTCCTCTTGCTGCTGTCGGCCACCGGCGGCGTGATCATGGCGCACGCCAACGACCTGATCGTGCTGTTCCTCGGCCTCGAGGTCCTGTCGATGGCGGCCTATGTGCTGGCGGCCATGCACCGGCGGCGCGTGACGTCGCAGGAAGCGGGCATGAAGTACTTCGTCCTCGGCGCCTTCTCGTCGGCGTTCTTCCTCTACGGCATCGCCATGATCTACGGGGGCACCGGCACCACCAACCTGGTGACCATCCTCGAGACCTTCAGCACCGCAGCGCTGACGAAGGACGGTCTCATCCTCGCCGGGCTCGCGCTGCTGCTGGTGGGGTTGGGCTTCAAAGTGGCGGCGGTGCCGTTCCACTTCTGGACGCCGGACGTGTACCAGGGTGCGCCGTCACCCATGGTGGCGTGGATGGCGTCGGGGGTGAAGGTGGCGGGCTTCGCCGGCCTCATGCGGGTGTTCGACGTCGCCTTCACCGCCTACGCGGTCGACTGGCAGCCGCTGATCTACGCGGTCGCGGTCGCGACCCTGCTGGTCGGCGCCGTCCTCGCCGTCGTCCAGACCGACGTCAAGCGCATGATGGCGTACAGCTCGATCTCGCATGCCGGCTTCGTCCTCGTCGGCGTGCAGGCCGCCACCGACCAGGGGGTCGAGGCCGCGCTGTTCTACCTGGCGACGTACGTGTTCCTGATCGCCGGCACGTTCGGGATCATCACGCTGGTGGGGCGCCGGGGCGACAGCCACCACGGCCTCGACGACTACCGGGGGCTGTCCCGGTCGCGGCCGGTGCTGGCCCTGGTCCTCGCCCTGTTCCTGTTCGCGCAGGCCGGCGTGCCGTTCACGTCTGGCTTCTTCGCCAAGTTCTACGTGATCAACGCTGCCGTCGACGCCGGCTCGACGTGGCTGGCGGGCGTGGCCATGCTCAGCGCCGTGATCGCCGCCTTCGTCTACCTGCGCATTGCGGTGAGTGTGTACATGGCCGACCCGCCCGCCACGGCGGCGGTGGGAGCGGGCGAGACGCCCGAGGCGACCCGGCCGGCGGAGGCACCGGGCGCCCCGCGGATCGCCATCCCGGCCGGCGCCACCATCGCCCTGATCGCGTGCGTGATCGTCACGATCGGCGCCGGCCTCTGGCCGGGCTCGATTGCAGATCTCGCCCGCGACGCCGTTCCGGTCCTCGCAACGTTCGGCTGAACCGTCGGCGTCGGTCCTGGGGTGCCGCGGGGTCACGCTGTTCCTCCGATGTGGGGTGGCGCATTCGGGGGTCGGGGGTGTGGTGGAATGCCCGTGAGCGGAAGCGCCGCCCTTCGACATGCCGAGGAACACATCAGTCCCCGACACCCGCCTGGTGCGACGGTCCCAACAGGGTGACCGCAGGGCCTTCCGCGCGCTCCTCACCCGTCACGACTGGCGCCTGCGGGGCCTCGCGCACGCGCTGCTGCTCGATCCCGAGCGGGTGGACGCCATCCTTCGGGTTGCCTACGTCAGGGCCTGGCGCGAGGTCGTCCGCATCGACCCTCGCGAGGATGCGGCGTCCTGGCTCTACCGCCTGGTCTACAACGCGTGCATCGACGGTCTCCGCCGCGAGAGCACACGCATCGGTGCCGCACCCCCGACAGCGCCCGATGTGTCGGACACGGTGGACGCGGCCGACGCGCCGGTCGCGGCGGCGGATCCCCCGGCACAGCCCCAGCCGGCCGGCGGCAACGGCGACGTTCCGGCCGCGACGGGCGGGCGCCGGGCGCAGGTGGTCGAGGCGTTGGCGGCGCTGGCGCCGGCCGACCGGGTGGCCGTGGTCCTGGTCGATCGCGAGGGTTTCGCTCCCGAGGCGGCGGCCCGCATCCTCGGCCTCACCCCCGAGCTGATGCAGGCCCGGCTGGTCGGGGCACGGGCCGGGCTCACGAACCAGCTTGCCGATGTGCTCGCGGCGCCGACCGGGCCGGCCGAGGAGGACGAAGAGGAGGCGGGGTCACAACCCTCCGAGGCGGAGCCCGACACCGAGACCGAGCCGCAGTCCGACGAACCGCAGCCGGCGTCCGAGCAGCCGGAACCCGAGCTCGACGACTCCACGTCGGCCGATCCGGCCGACACCAAGATCGCTAGCCGGAGCGCCGCGAGCGGATCGTCGAACGGATCGGGCGGGGCCGCCAGCACCAACGGCTCGGACGACAGCGAGGGCGGCGCGTCGTGAGACCACCGTCCACGGGCGGCGACGGCCACGACCCCATCGACGCCGACGCTGCGAGGGAGGGCACCGGCCAACGCAGCCCCGTGACCGTTGCCCTCCGGGAGCTCGCGCCCCCCGAACACACCCCGGACTTCTGGGACGACCTGGATCGCCTCCTGGCCGACGAGCCACAGCTCCGCCTCTCGCCCCGCGCCGCCATCAGGCCCATCACGCAGCCGCCTCCGGTCATCGACGACCGCAAGCTTGCCGAGCACCTCGCCGGTCCCCGGCCGCGAGCGGGGCGCATCCGGCCGCTCCGCTTCCTCGCCTGGGGCCTGGCCATAGGGGCGACCGCGTTGCTGATCGCCGCCGCCCTCTACGAGCCCGCCGACGAGACCCGGTCCGACGCCGCCGCGGACACCGCCACGACGTCGCCCGCGGGCACGGGCGAGTCGACGACCACCACGGCGCCGCCGACCACGACGACCGCTCCCGGAGCCATCGACGCCTCGGCTCCGCTGGCGCCCGACGGCGTCGGGCCGCTGCGGATCAACACGTCGTTCCGCGACCTGCAAGCGGCCGGCATCGCCCTCACCGTCGACCAGGCGACGTTCGAGGGTTCGGGCGGTTACTGCTACGACGCCCGGGTCACCGGGGCGCTCGACCTGCTGCTCCGCTTCCGCAGCCCGGTGCCCGACGAGGGCGTCGCCGATCCCGCGGATGGTGTCCTCGCCGCCGTCGGCATCGACTCCGGGTTGCCCACGACCCGGACCAGCAACAGCGGCATCGGCCTCGGCGCGCCCCAGGACCAGGTCGTCTCCGCCTATGCCGGGAACCTCGAGGACCACACCCACCCGTACCTCCCCGGCGGTCACGTGTACATCGCCCCGGCGGCCGCGCAGACGGGCCTGGCCATCGCCTACCTGACCGACGGTTCCACCGTGAACCAGATCACGGTCGGCGCCCACGACATCGTCCGTTACGTCGACGGGTGTTCGTGATTTAGAGGGGCGAGGGAGACCCTCCCCCCTCTAGCTCCCCCCACCTCTTTGGTCGCCGCCTGTCGGCGGCGTCGCTTTGCCTGTCGCTCGACCGGCGGAGCCGGATCGAGCGACGGTGCCACCCCGTCCGAGCCGAAGGCTCGGCCGGGGACCCCGGCCTCTCGCCCGCCCACCCGGCTCCGGCCGGAGCCTCTGCCCCCCACGCCCCCCGCCGGTGCTCAGACCATGCGTGAGGTGTTCACTCACGGCTCGCTTGAAGCCGTGATAGCGCGTTCTTGGATCCTGAAAATCCTGGTCGGGTGCGCTTTGGCCCCTCGTGCAAGCGGTCACTAGTCTCCCCCCACGTGTCGGAACTCCTCCGTTCGTACCTGACGGCCGGCGTTTTCCTGGTCGTTGCGGTCGCGCTCGTGGCGTCGATCATGGGGCTAGGGAGCTTGGTCCGACCTACTCGCCCGCAGCCCGAGAAGTACGTGAACTACGAATCTGGCGTCGACCCCGCCGGCTCGATGTGGGGCCAGACCCAGGTCCGCTACTACCTCTTCGCCCTGCTGTTCGTGCTGTTCGACGTGGAGGCGGTGTTCATCTTCCCGTTCGCCACCCGAGCCGAGGAATATGGCTGGTTCGGCTTCGTGGAGATGGGCATCTTCATCGTCGTCCTGGCGCTCGGGCTGCTCTACGCCTGGAAGAAGAAGGTCCTCCGCTGGGTCTGATGCTTCCATGACGATCAAGGACGACCGCTGATGGGCCTCGTCGAGAGCGGGAAGCTGCCCAAGCCGCTGACGTCCCTCCTGAACACGGCCCGCAAGTACAGCCTGTGGGCCTACCAGTGGGGCCTGGCCTGCTGCGCCATCGAGATGGGCGCCGCCTTCGCCTCGCCGCGCTACGACGTCATGCGCCTCGGCGTCATCCCCCTGCCCGCCAGCCCCCGGCAGGCCGACGTCGTGGTCATCTCCGGCACGGTCACCGACAAGATGGTTCCGGCCATCAGGCGCCTCTACGAGCAGATGGCCGACCCCAAGTACGTCATCTCGATGGGCGCGTGCACCAACTGCGGCGGCCCCTACTGGGACAGCTACTCGGTCACCAAGGGCGTCGACCAGGTGGTGCCCGTCGACGTGTACATCCCGGGATGCCCGCCCCGGCCCGAGGCGCTGCTCGAGGGCATCGTGCTCCTGCAGCAGCGGATCGGGCGGGAGGACCCCGCCGACCGATGGCGGGGCGACCCGCTCGTGGTGCAGTGATGTCCGATACGACCACGGGCGGTACCGCGACGGAGGCCCAGGAAGGGGCGCCAGAGGTCGACGAGGTGCGCCAGGGTTGGCTCGCCACGCTGACCGACGCCCTCGGCGACGCCGTCGTCGGCAGCCACATCGCCCACGGACGGAATCTGTGGGTGCGGGTCGCCCGCGACTCCTGGTTCGACGCCGCCGAGGCGGCCAGAGACCGGCTGGGCTGCACCTTCTTCGACTTCCTGTCGGCCATCGACTGGATGCCGTCGCCCTGGGGGCGCTACGAGGACTCGTCGGTGGACGTCGGCATCAAGCCCTTCGATCCGTCGGCCCCCTTCGCCACCGGGGTCGCCGGCGGAGACACGCGCTTCCAGGTGTTCTGCCACCTGGCCAACGTGCGGGACCGGAACGGCGAGCGCGCCGACGTGATCCTCAAGGCGGACCTGCCCGACGACGACCTCCGGATCCGCAGCCTGGTTCCGCTCTACGGCGGGGCCAACTGGCACGAGCGCGAGTGCTGGGAGATGTTCGGCATCGACTTCGAGGGGCATCCGGGCCTGCGGCACCTCTACCTTCCGGGCGAGTTCGAGGGCCACCCCCTGCGCAAGGACTTCCCGTTGCTGGCCCGCCTGGTGAAGCCCTGGCCCGGGATCGTCGACGTCGAACCAATGCCCGGTGAGCCGGCCGCCGCCGAGGACGCCGAGGGTGGCGCCAACGGGGACGAGGACCAGGCGTGACCGCGCTGCCTCGGGGGCTGCGCCCCGAGATCCCATCGCCGTCCGCGCGGTCGGCCGGCCAGGAGCTGCGCTCATGACCGTCACCGAGCGCCAGCAGCGTGCATATGTCGACGCCCAGGCCGCCGACGCCCGGGTGAACGTCGAGCTCGAGACCGACGAGGGCATGACCCTCAACATCGGCCCCCAGCACCCGGCAACCCACGGCACGCTGCGGGTGGTGGCCAAGCTCGACGGCGAGCAGGTGGTGTGGGCCGACGTCGTGCCCGGCTACATGCACCGGGGCTACGAGAAGCTCGCCGAGGTGCGGACGTTCCCCCAGGTCACGACCCTCGTCAACCGGATCGACTGGCTCGGCAGCTTCGCCAACGAGGTGCCGTTCATCCTCGCGGCCGAGCAGCTCATGGAGATCGAGGCCCCGGCGCGGGCCCGCCACATCCGGACGATCCTGTTCGAGATGGCCCGGGTGGCCAACATCACGCTGTTCCTCGGCGACCTGGGAGCCCAGCTCGGCGCGGTAACGCCGGTCTTCTATGCCTTCCGGGACCGCGAGCACGTGCTCGACCAGATCGAGGCGGTGACCGGCGGGCGCTTCCATCCCAACTTCGACCGGATCGGCGGTCTCAAGGACGACCTGCCCAAGGGCTGGATCGCCGACACCAAGGCCGTCATGGAGCGCATCCGCGGCTTCTGCGACCAGGTCGAGGAGTTGCTGTTCGGCAACGAGATCTTCGAGGCCCGCACGCGGGGCGTGGGAGTTGTGCCCGCCGAGGTCGGGCTGTCCTATGGGCTGACCGGCGCCAGCATCCGCGGCTCGGGCGTCGACTGGGACCTGCGCCGCGACGGCGGTGTGAGCGGCCTCGCCCACGGCGACGTCGACTGGAAGGTCTGGACCCATCCCGACGGCGACTGCTTCGCCCGCTGCTGGGTGCGGCTGCAGGAGACCCGCGAGTCCACCAAGATCGTGGATCAGCTCTGTGACGGGCTGCCCGGCGGCCCGATCATGGCCAAGGTCCCGCGCATCATCAAGGTGCCCGAGGGCGAGGCGTACGTCGAGACGGAGAACCCCCTCGGCGCCATGGGCTACTACGTGGTGAGCAGGGGCGACCTGGGGCCGTTCCGCGTGAAGATCCGCTCGGCCAGCTTCTCCAACGTGTCGATCCTGCCCTGGCTGCTGCGGGGCGTGTACGTGCCCGACATCATCACGATCCTCGCCAGCCTGTACTTCATCCTCGGGGACATCGACCGGTGAGCAGGCAGCCGTTCGCCGCGGCCCGAGTCCCGTGGGGGTCCCGAGGTCATGGGTTCCATCCGGGTGGGCCCGAGGCAATGAGTTCCGGGCCGGGACCCCATTGCCTCGCCCCGGGTGCGGCGGAACCCATTGCCTCCCGTCGGTCCGGCGCAGAGGGGCTCCGATGAGCGTCGCCATCGAGCTGGCCTACTGGCAGCAGACCGTTCTGCGGACGGTCGGCGTGCTGGTGGCCGTGCTCATCCCCGCCGGCACGCTCGTCTACGTCTTCCTGTTCAAGATGATGAGCTTCATGCAGAGCCGCCTGGGGCCCATGGAGGCCGGGCCCTACGGGTCGATGCAGCTGCTGGCCGAGGTCGGCAAGTGGATCCAGAAGGAGGACATCATCCCGTGGCGGGCCGACCGGCGGCTGTTCGCGCTGGCCCCCTACGTGGTGGTGGCGTCGGTCTTCCTCATCCTGCTGGCCGTGCCCTTC